>Ga0268255_10000062_pt1 | contig 94493 bp, 98 predicted proteins | sample AgamicOrMarz_FD_200256 | JGI IMG/M metagenome (GOLD analysis project Ga0268255, IMG submission 200256) | Agave microbial communities from Guanajuato, Mexico - Or.Ma.rz (v2) (version 3) | ecosystem: Host-associated > Plants > Phyllosphere > Phylloplane/Leaf | place: Guanajuato, Mexico...
AGCAATAGAGTTCGCGGTCGATGTCTGCACCGTCTTCGATGTAGAGGCGGTTGACCTGCTTGCCGGCTTCGCCGGTCTGCGCGGTTACCAGCGTGTTGCCGAGCATGTCCTTGGCGTGAGCCACGACTTCCTCGATCGACTTGGCCAGGCGAACGCCGCCCTTGGCATCGGGCCCAAGTTCCTTGAACTTGCCCTTGCCGCGACCGCCGGCATGGATCTGGCTCTTGACGACGTAGAGCGGGCCTGGGAGCTGCTTGGCAGCAGCTTCGGCTTCTTCGACCTTGAGGATCGCGACGCCTTCGGCAACCGGTGCGCCGTAACCCTTCAAGAGAGCCTTGGCCTGATATTCATGGATATTCATGGGGCTTGATCCCTATTTGAATGACGTGAGCGCTGGCAAAAGCCAGCGCCGAACTTTTTGGAAGCTGATTACTTCAGCGAAGGAACGAGGGCGATGCAGGCTTCGCAGAGACCGGCAACAGCGCCGACCGACTTCTGGAAGGCGGCTTCTTCGTCCTTGTTGAATTCGACTTCGACGATGCGCTCGACACCGCCGGCGCCGAGAACGACCGGAACGCCGACATACATGTCCTTGACGCCGTACTGGCCGGAGAGGTGAGCAGCGACCGGCAGGACGCGCTTCTTGTCCTTGAGGTAGGATTCAGCCATTTCGATCGCCGAGGCGGCCGGAGCGTAATAGGCAGAGCCAGTCTTCAGCAGGCCGACGATCTCTGCGCCGCCGTCACGGGTGCGCTGGATGATCTGGTCGAGCTTCTCCTGCGTGGTCCAGCCCATCTTGACGAGATCGGTGAGCGGAACGCCGGCAACCGTCGAGTAACGGGCAAGCGGCACCATCGTGTCGCCATGGCCGCCGAGAACGAATGCAGTGACGTCCTGAACGGAAACGTTGAATTCTTCGGCGAGGAAGAGACGGAAACGGGCCGAGTCCAGAACGCCCGCCATGCCGACGACCTTGTTCTTCGGCAGGCCGGAGAACTTCTGCAGCGCCCAGACCATCGCGTCGAGCGGGTTGGTGATGCAGATGACGAAAGCGTTCGGAGCATATTTCTTGATGCCTGCGCCGACCTGTTCCATGACCTTGAGGTTGATGCCGATCAGGTCGTCGCGGCTCATGCCCGGCTTGCGGGCGACACCGGCGGTTACGATGCAGACGTCGGCGCCTTCGATCGCAGCATAGTCGCTGGCGCCGGTCAGCTTCGCATTGAAGCCTTCAACCGGACCGGACTGAGCGATGTCGAGGCCCTTACCCTGCGGGATGCCGTCGGCGATGTCGAAGAGGACGACGTCGCCCAGCTCCTTCAGGCTGGCAAGATGCGCCAGCGTGCCACCGATCATGCCCGAACCAATAAGTGCAATCTTCTTACGCGACATGGAAATGCTTCCTCTTCAAATCCTGACCTGCGGCAAGTTAGCGCAGGCTCATCTTGCGGCAGCACGGATAGCCTCATCTGCCAAAAATGGCAAACGATTATTTTGAGACTATATTTTTCAATCGGTTAGATATGATTTGAGTTACGTAAACGTAAGAATTTCCGCCATAAATATGTCAGACTTCCTGCCGCTTCTCATTATGGAGCAATAGATATTCCGCACTCCTCATCTCGAAAAGTCGCGAAACCGTGCGGTCGAATTCGAAACCTTCGGTGCCTCTACGCTCCGTCAGCAATGAGTCTGGTGTGACTGCAGCCGAAATGAAAAGCCGCACGGAATGATCGTAGAGCGCATCGACCAGATTGATGAACCGCTTCACTTCATTGCGCTTTTCCGCGCCGATCTGCGGCACGTGATCAACAAAGACGACGTCGAACCGCGCGGCGATAGCCAGATAGTCCGAAGCGCCGAGCGGCTTTTCGCAAAGATCGGAGAATGAGAAACGCGCAGCCCGCCCGACTGCCGCAGGCACATGAATGCTGCGCCCCTTCATCGGCAGTTCGACCGGCTCGGCCCTGTCACCATCGGTGACCTGATGCCATGCGGCCTCCATCGCCGCATCCGCACGCCCGTCGAGCGGCGTCAGATAGACGGGCAGATTGGCATTCTTCTGCATCCGGTAATCGGTTGGACTGTCCAGCGTCACCACATCGACATGGCTGCTTAGAAGTCCGATAAACGGCGTAAACAGGCCGCGATTGAGCCCGTCCTTGTAGAGATTTTCCGGCGCAACATTGGAGGTCGCGACCAGCACGCAGCCGAGATCGAACAGCTCGGTGAAAAGCCGCGCCAGGATCATCGCATCGGTAATGTCGGTCACGGAGAATTCATCGAAGCACAGAAGCTCGGCTTCCGCATAAAGTGCGGCGGCAACCGGCGGCACCGGATCAGCCTGCTTTGTCTCGCCCCGCTTCAGCTTCTGGCGCTGTTCGTGGATGCGGTTATGCACGTCGGCCATGAACTCATGAAAATGCGCCCGCCGCTTTTTCTGCGTGGGCGCCTTCTTGAAGAACATGTCCATGATCATGGTCTTGCCGCGGCCGACACTGCCATAGACATAAAGGCCGCGCACCTTTTCCGCATGGCCATTGCCGCGACGGGCAAAGAGCCAGCCAAGCGCACTCGACTTCTTCGCGGGTTTTGCCTCGCGCAACGCGACGAGCACGCGATCGAGCCTGGCAGCGACCTCCATCTGCGCCTTGTCGGGCGTCAGAACACCGGACGCCGCCAGAGCCTTGAGCTCTTCGCAGACGCTCGACGTATATTCTGGAATGGGTTCCACCGAGGGACGCCCCTTATGTCAGTATTAGCGGCTCAGACTGACCTGCTGGCCCGAATTCGTGGTACCGTCGAAGCGGTTGTCGGCGCTCTTGTAGACCCGACCGATCACATCGCCTGCACGGTTCTTGAACTGAACCATCTTGCCGGAGACTTCCCATGAGCCCATGGCCGTCAGCTCACCGGCGCAACCGCGGGTACCACCGCGCGAACCGCTGCCGAGATTGGTGAGCGTCAGGAACATGTCGCAGGATGCGCCGCCATTGGAAACGCGCCAGTTGCCGACCATCTGCTCCTTGGTGACATCGAGCGCGCTGGCGGGAGCAGCCGCGTTCGGGTTAGCCATGGCCATGTTCTGACCACCCTGAGGTGCGGAAGGATATTGCGAAGCGCCACCCGGAGGCGGAAGCTGACCGCCCTGAACACCCTGAACGGGCTGGGCCTGAAGCGGAGCGGGCTGCGCCGGCAGATCACTATAAGGGCTGTAGGATGTCCGCTGGCAACCAGCCAACGCAAGGGTCAGTACCAGACCTGTTGCCACATATTTGAACTGCATCAAAAACTCCTGTCCGGATCATTTCACACTGCCCTACAACTTGGGCACGACAGTTTGGCCGGGAATATCGTAAACGACCTTGGTTAATCAAGGGTATCCAGCCAATCCGGCATAATCGCGACGATCTGCACGGTCAATTCGGCGTGCGCACCGGGCAGCAAGACGAACCAAAGGCCGCAACGAAAGCTGCGGCCCTGGGCTTTTCAAAGACTAGACGCGGCGCTCGACCATCATCTTCTTGATCTCGGCAATTGCCTTGGCCGGGTTCAGACCCTTCGGGCAAGCCTGGGCGCAGTTCATGATCGTGTGGCAACGATAGAGCCGGAACGGATCCTCGAGATTGTCGAGGCGCTCGCCCTTGGCTTCGTCGCGGCTGTCGATCAGCCAGCGATAGGCCTGCAGGAGAACTGCCGGACCGAGGTAACGGTCGCCGTTCCACCAATAGCTCGGACAGGAGGTCGAGCAGCAGGCGCACAGAATGCACTCATAGAGACCGTCGAGCTTGAGGCGATCCTCATGGCTCTGCTTCCATTCCTTCGCCGGCGTCGGAGACACCGTCTTCAGCCAAGGCTCGATCGAGCGATGCTGGGCGTAGAAGTTGTTGAGGTCCGGAACGAGGTCCTTCACCACCGGCATATGCGGCAGCGGATAGACTTTGACCGTGCCGGAGATGTCGTCCATGCCCTTGGTGCAGGCGAGCGTGTTCGTGCCGTCGATATTCATCGCGCAGGAACCGCAAATGCCTTCGCGACAGGAACGGCGCAGCGTCAGCGTCGGGTCGATCTTGTTCTTGATGTACAAGAGACCGTCGAGCACCATCGGGCCGCAATCGTCGAGATCGACATAGAACGTGTCGATGCTCGGGTTCTTGCCGTCGTCCGGGCTCCAGCGATAGATGCGATATTCGCGAACGTTCGTGGCGCCTTCCGGCTTCGGCCAGACCTTGCCTTCGGACATCTGCGAGTTTTTGGGGAGAGCGAGTTCAACCATGGTCCAATTCCCTCCGGATCAATACACGCGAGCCTTGGGCTCGATCTTGTAGGGATCGATGCCTTCGGCGATCAGGTCCGTATGGACCGGACGGTAATCGAGCTTGACGTCGCCCTTTTCGTTGACCCAGGCCAACGTGTGCTTGCGCCAGTTGACGTCGTCGCGGCCGGCGAATGCGCCTTCCGTGAAGTCCTCGCGGGCGTGGGAGCCACGGCTTTCCTTGCGGGCCTCGGCGCCATAGACGGTGGTGATCGCATTCGCCATAAGGTTATGCAGTTCCAGCGTCTCGACCAGATCCGAGTTCCAGATCAGCGAACGGTCGGTGACCTTGACGTCGGGCAGCTCGCTCCAGATCTGCGACATGCGCTTGCAGCCCGATTCCAGCGATTCCTGCGTCCGGAACACGGCGGCATCATCCTGCATGGTGCGCTGCATCTTGTCACGCAGCACGGCCGTCGGCGTTGCGCCATTGGCGTGACGCAGGCCGTCGAAGCGGTCCATGATCTTGTCGCAGGCAGCAACATTGAGCGCCGGGATCGCGCCTTCGCGGTCGATCACCTGGCCGGCGCGGATTGCGGCGGCGCGGCCGAAGACCACGAGGTCGATCAGCGAGTTGGAGCCGAGGCGGTTTGCACCGTGAACCGAAGCGCAACCTGCTTCACCTACAGCCATCAGGCCCGGAATGATCCGTTCCGGATTGCTCGAGTCGGCGTTGAGCACTTCGCCCCAGTAATTGGTCGGAATGCCGCCCATATTGTAGTGAACCGTCGGCAGAACCGGGATCGGCTCGCGGGTCACGTCGACGCCGGCAAAGATCTTCGCCGATTCCGAAATGCCCGGAAGGCGCTCGTGCAGCACGGCCGGGTCGAGATGGTCGAGATGCAGGAAGATGTGGTCCTTGTTCTTGCCGACGCCGCGGCCTTCACGGATTTCCATCGTCATGCAGCGCGAAACGACGTCACGCGAGGCAAGGTCCTTGGCCGAAGGCGCGTAACGCTCCATGAAGCGCTCGCCCTCGGAATTCACGAGGTAACCGCCTTCGCCGCGTGCGCCTTCGGTGATCAGACAGCCGGAGCCGTAGATGCCGGTCGGGTGGAACTGGACGAATTCCATGTCCTGCAAAGGCAGGCCGGCACGCGCCACCATGCCGCCACCGTCGCCGGTGCAGGTATGGGCAGAGGTTGCCGAGAAATATGCGCGGCCGTAACCGCCGGTCGCCAGAACCACCATCTTGGCGGCAAAGCGATGAATCGTGCCGTCGTCCAGGTTCCAGGCAACGACGCCTTCGCAGCGGCTGCCGTCATCGGACATGATCAGGTCGAGCGCGAAATACTCGATGAAGAACTCAGCGTTGTTGCGTAGGGACTGGCCATAAAGCGTGTGCAGGATGGCGTGGCCGGTACGGTCGGCCGCAGCGCAGGTACGCTGTACCGGCGGGCCGGCGCCAAAATTCTGCATGTGGCCGCCGAACGGACGCTGGTAGATTTTGCCTTCCTCGTTACGCGAGAAGGGCACGCCGTAGTGCTCAAGCTCGTAAACGGCTTTCGGCGCTTCCATGACCATGTACTGCATGGCGTCAACGTCGCCGAGCCAGTCGGAACCCTTGACGGTGTCATAGAGGTGCCACTGCCAGGAGTCCGGCGTCATGTTCTGCAGCGAGGCGGCAATACCGCCCTGCGCCGCGACCGTGTGGGAACGTGTCGGGAAAACCTTGGTGATGCAGGCGGTCTTGAAACCCTGCTCGGCCATGCCGAGCGTGGCGCGAAGACCCGCACCGCCGGCGCCCACGACGATAACGTCGTAGGAATGGTCGACATAATTATATGCTTTGCCGTTCTGGGCTATCGGAGTCACGGATGCCATGATGGATTATCCTACGAACGCAATTTTCAGAACGGCGAAAAGACAGAGGCCACCGATCAGCATTGCAAAAAATGTATTGAGCATGACGGCCAGGAATTTCAGGCCTTCGTTATGCACGTAGTCGACGATGATTTCCTGAACGCCGATGCGCATATGCACGAGACCGGCAATGATCATCAGGCCGAAAAGCACGGCGATGAGCGGGTTCGACAGCGCCTGGACGACTTCCTCGTAAGGAGCGCCTGCATAGCGGATCAGGAAGATGATGAAGAAGATGGCGAGCGGCACGAGTGCCACTGCAGACATCCGCTGCATCCAAAAATGTTCGGTGCCGTCCTTTGCTGATCCGAGACCACGAACCTTGCCGAGGGGAGTACGCATATCCATGATGTTTCCTCCTCAGATGGCCAGGCCGATGATCCAGACCAGCACGGTCAGACAGATCGATACGATCGGCAGGATCACCGCCACCTTGGTCGCGAAGTGTTTTTCAAAACCATGACCCATGTCCCACACGAAATGGCGGATACCGCCGAGCATGTGGTGGATCAGAGCCCAGGTATAGCCGAACAGGACCAGCAGCCCGATCCAGGTGCCGAACAGCCAGCTGACCCAGTCGAAATAGGGCTTGCCGGATGCAGCTGCGATCAGCCACCAGGCAAGAAGCACGGTGCCGACAGCCAATGCACCACCGGTAATACGGTGGATGATCGACATCAGCATTGTGGGAATCAGTTTGTAAACTTGAAGATGCGGCGACAGAGGCCGATTATTTGTTATATTCGCCATCATTACCTCGCGGCGTCGTCTCAGCGGGCGGGCGCCCGGCAATGCACCATGCCGAGAAAATGTGCATTGCATCATCGGCGTGGTTTAATCTTGGAATTCCAAGACGACAAGATCAATTCCGACGTCGCGTGAATTTAATCGATTGTGAATTGCAAGAGGAAAAGCCTCGGACAAATCGCCGCGGCGCATTAACCATCAATTCCAAAGATTTGGGCGCCGACGTGCACTGGTGCAGAGAACATGTTAACCTTTGATTAGCCATGATCTCGGAGTTCGCCATGATCGCGAATCGCATGAAACCTGTTCTTTTTGCACTTACGCTATCCGGCGCCTTCGCCTCTGCAGCCTCCGCGCGCGATCGTTCTCCGGATTTTAACAGCGGCGAAACCGGTTACCGGGGCCATTATTACGGCCACGGGCATCATGGCCGACGCGGCCAGCTAAAGCTGTTTTCCGATCAGCGCCTGGGCGGCGCCAGCCGTGTAGTGTCATCGGCACGAAACAGCCGTCCCGACAAAGGTTCCATTCAGACACTCGGCTCATTCGCTACTGTCTCGGGCTCGTCGATCATCTACACTGACGGCTATCGCGAAATATACGTCGGCGAGTATGCCTCGGAACCCTCGCGCTCAGGTCTTTCCTATCCCGCACCCAAGGCGAAGATCATCACCGTCACGGAAGAACTTGCCAACGGCAACTTCCGGCCGGTCAACGGCTGCAGTTACGAGATGGATGTCTGCGTCATCCGTGGGGAGAAGTGAGGCCGGATATCCTCACCCAAGCTGGGCTTCGATCGCAGCCTTGTCGATGGCCGACCAGACCTGAGCGATCAGTCCGCCGGAAAATTGGCAGAAGACGTTTTCGGAAAACCGGATACGACGACCATTGACCGGAAGGCCGAAAAGCTCGCCTGCAGGCGTACAATCGAAAACCAATCGGCTCGCCACTTTCGGGGCCTCGACTACCAGGAAGTCGATGGTGAAACGCAGATCCGGAATGGCGCGAAAATCTCCCACCAGCATCTCACGATAACCGGCAAGCCCGATTTGCCGTCCATTATGGACCGCATTCTCATCGATGAAATCGCCAAGACTTTGCCAATCCTGCCGGTTCAGGCAATCGATATAACCGCGATAGATTTCGGACAACTCACACATTCCTATCACTCCTTCCGCATATCTTCCGACCGGTGGCGAACGCGACAAGCAGACGGCCCGTTCCATCCGAGCGCTCACGGCGGATCGCAGGCCTTGGACATCAAGAACACATCGGCGACAGACAACACAGGGGGTAAAATACCCGGACCACGGGGATGATTTCACCCCTCCACCTCAATCTCATCAACGGCTTGAGCCTTGTTGCATCCCCGCCCTCCCGACCCGGGCCTACAATCCCCCGGCCTCCGTCGCCGGAGTGTTGCGCGAGACGTTCGCGGGCAGGCGGGAGCCGGCGCTTTCGCTTGAACCGTAACGTGCGGCAAGGCCGCAAGGGGTGAAACGCATGGGAGAGGGACAACCTTTTCCCTATCAAGCTTCCCCCCGGCAGCCATGCCGGGTTCGGTTGAGCCGTCCAAGTGTGGGAAACCACATGCAGCGAGGCGAGAAGATCACCCGTAGGGACCGGAAGTCCCGAGACAAGCCGAAGGCCACGCATATGCGGAGCCACATTTATATTCCAAAGAGGTTCCGCATATGCGTGCGCTTCTCCGGAATGTTTTTTGACAACCACGGCGGGAGACTGCGCGGGGCAGGATTGGTGCGTCTGGAACCTGACACCGTAATCGCTTGTGCATGGATCCTCGGGTCGAGCCCGAGGATGACGGCCGATGGGTGGTGCAAAGGTGCCCAAAACATAACTCCCATGGCAATGGATACAGTAACCAGGGCACGAGGCCTGTTTTGGCCTTCAACAGAAACCAGAACCTCGGTCATCCTCGGGCTCGACCCGAGGATCCAGACACAAGCAAGCCGCAGTTCGTCTGGTTGTGTCCATTGTCTCTCGGCAAGCGGATGAGGAGCAACCCGCAACGCTCCCGAAGAGGGCGCTCTACCCGAACCGCCAAACCGTCGTCTTCTTGACCTCGCTGTCCTCCAGCGCCCGCGTCACCGGTACTTCGTAAGCAGCAAGCCTCTCCAGCCGCCCTTTCGGCAGATAGCTCCGCCCCGGATCGCCGACCAGCACCACCTTGCCTGCATCCGCCAACGAGGCGAACCAGGGCACCAGCGCCGCCGCGAAATCCCGGTCGTAGAAAACATCCCCCGCCAGCACGATCTCCGCATCGACCATCCGGTCGATCTGATCGTCATCGGTGAACCCGATCTCGACCCCGTTCTCGGCCGCATTCAGCGTCACTGCCGTCCACGTCCATGGATCGATATCCGCCGCCAGCACATGCGCTGCCCCGGCCATCTTTGCCGCAATCGCCACCAGCCCGGACCCACTGGCAAAATCCAGCACCCGTTTGCCGGCTACCGTTTCAGGATTGTCGAGGATGTAACGGGCCAACCCCTGCCCGCCCGCCCAGGCAAAGGCCCAGAACGGCGGCGGCAGGCCGATGGCCTGCAGATCCTCCTCCGTCTTCAGCCACAGATCATGCGCCTCTGTTGCCAGATGCAGCAAAATCTCCGGCACATGCGGCGGCCGCATGAGATCGGTATTGTCGAGAATGAAGGCCTTCGGATCGGTCTTCACATGACGAACTCAGGCGGGAGATTTCGGCGGATTGTCGAGACCGCCGAGACGGCAGATCTCGAAATACTCCTCATCCGTCACCGGCTGCACCGAAAGCCGCATGGACGTGACCAGCGCCATCTTCTCGAATTTCGGATTGGCCTTGACGTCCTTCAGCGTGACCGGCTTGGGCATATCTGTGACAGCGCGGATATCGACGCAATCCCATTTGGGATCGCCCTTCGCCGAACTGTCCGGATGCGACAGGGCGCAGACCTCGACGATGCCGACGATCTCCAGCCCCTCGTTGGAGTGGTAGAAGAAGCCCTTGTCGCCGATCTTCATCGCCCGCATGTTGTTCCGCGCCAGATAGTTGCGCACGCCGGTCCATTCCTCGCCGGCCTCGCCCTTGGCTTTCTGCTGTTCCCAGGACCAGACATTCGGCTCGGACTTGTAAAGCCAATAGGCCATCTATTGCCTCACTTCTGCTCGTTGGCCGGGTTGTTGAACACCCAGTTCCACTGCTTCACATCGACCTTCTCGAACAGGCCGGCAAGGTAATAGGGATCTGCTTCCGCAATCGTCCGGGCCGCTGCAATATCGGCGGCCTCGACCACGACAAGGCTGCCATTCGGCTTGCTGTCGTCATCAAGGAACGGGCCGGCAAATTTCAGCGTGCCTTCGGCATTGAGCTTGTTCAGATGCTCCACATGCGCGGGACGGGTATCCATGCGAACCTGCAGGTGGCCGGGCTTGTCGGTGCAGAGAAAGGCAAACAGCATTGGGGTCTCCTGAGTTTTAAATGGACTACTCGGCCTTGATCGGCCGGGTCATGAGCTGTTCCATCGCGGTCATCACATCGAGACGTCCGTCGATAATGGCCGCGACCGCATCCGTAATCGGCAGATCGACCGAAAATTTCCGACCGAGCCGGGCCGCGACCGAGGCCGCAAATGCACCTTCGACCAGCGGCCCACCGACGGTCTGCGCCGGCTCACCCTTCCCGATCGAAATACCGAAACTCAGATTGCGTGACTGATGGCTGGTACCGGTCAGCACAAGGTCGCCGAGACCGGACAGGCCCCGTACCGTATCCGCGTTGCCGCCCATCGCCTCGACCAGTCGCGACATCTCGGCCAAGCCCCGGGAAATCAGCGCCGCACGGGCAGATTCGCCAAGCCCCGCGCCCTCGACGATGCCGCAGGCAATCGCCAGCACGTTCTTCAGCGCCCCGCCAAGCTGCACGCCGATCACATCCGACGAAGCGTAAAGCCGGAAACTGCGGCTGGAGAGAACCTGCGCAAGCCTTTCCGCCAGCACCGGGTCCTGCGCGCCGAGGGACATCGCCGTCGGCAGACCGCGCGCGATATCGGCGGCAAAACCAGGCCCCGAAAGCACCGCCAGAGGCGTCTTCGGCAATTCCGCCGATATGACATCGGTCAGCAGCCGTTCGGCGCGATCGAGCCCCTTGGCGCAGATCACGACGGCAGCATCTTTCGAGAGATAAGGCCCATAATGACGCGCCGCATCGAGCTGCGCCCTCGACGGCATGGCGAAGAGAACGACATTCGCTTCCGCCACCGCATCCGGCTCGGCTGAAAACTGCAGCGCGTCCGGCAAGGGAACGCCGGGCAGCGCCGAATCATGCATCCGGTCATCGCGCAGATCGGCCATCAGGTTCGGCTGGCGCCCGACAAGCGTCACCGGGTAACGACCCTCCAATGCGAACACGGTCGCAAGTGCCGTTCCGAATGCGCCTGCGCCGATGACGGCGATCCGCTCGTTGGTCATGCCTTCGCTCCTCGTTTGCCGGATCCGAGCAAGGTCTTTGCATCCTTATCCAGCGGCCAGCGCGAACGCGGTGCCACATTGAGATCATCGGCCGGAAAATCTTCCGCCATCCGCTCCAGGCCCGCCCAGGCGATCATCGCGGCATTGTCGGTGCAGAGCCTCAGCGGCGGTGCGATGAAGCGGAACCCGTGCTCGAGGCAAAGCGCCTGCAAGGTCCGGCGAAGCTCCTGATTGGCGGCAACGCCGCCGGCAACAACCAGCGCCGGCTCGGTTTCGAGACCGGCAAATTCTTCGCGGAACCGAAGCAGTCCGCGGCCGATACGGTCGCGAAGCGTACGCGAAACGGCCTTCTGGAACGAGGCGCAGATATCGGCAATATCCTGCTCCGTCAGCGGCGCGATCTCGGTCGCGGCCTGACGCACGGCAGTCTTCAGGCCGGAAAAGGAAAAGTCGAGACGTGCCTCGCCCACCAGCGGACGCGGCAGCTTGAACCGGTCCGAATCGCCGGAGAGCGCGGCCTTCTCCACAGCCGGGCCACCCGGATAAGGCAGGCCGAGCAGTTTTGCCGTCTTGTCGAAGGCCTCGCCCAGCGCATCGTCGATCGTCGTGCCCCAGCGCTCATACTGGCCGACACCGCGGATCAGGATGAGCTGCGTGTGTCCGCCGGAAACCAGCAGCATCAGATAGGGGAAGGAAAGCCCGTCCGTCATCCGCGCCGTCAGCGCATGGCCTTCGAGATGGTTGATGGCGAGAAGCGGCTTGCCCGAAACGCGGGCGATCGCTTTTGCCGTCATCAGGCCGACCAACAAACCACCGATCAGGCCGGGACCGGAGGTCGCGGCAATCGCATCGACATCGTCGAGCGTCACGTTGGCGCGGCGCAAAGCTTCCTCGACCAGTTCGTCCAGCGCCTCGACATGCGCACGCGCCGCAATTTCCGGCACGACGCCGCCATAGGCCGAGTGTTCGTCGAGCTGCGACAGCACCACATCGGACAAAATCTCGCCGCGTCCGTCCTCATGGCGTGCGACGACCGCAGCAGCGGTCTCGTCGCAGCTTGTTTCAATGCCGAGGATGCGCAGATATGAGGTCATTGGCCCTTGTTCATTGCGATGCCGGATGATCCGGTTTACGAGAGCTTCCGGTAACAACGGAATGACACGGATGCAAACAAAACCTTTCCGGATCGGTACGCGCGGCAGCCCGCTGGCGCTGGCGCAGGCCCATGAAACGCGGTCACGGCTGATGGCGGCCCATGGCCTGCCGGAAGAGATGTTCGAAGTCGTCGTGCTGTCGACGACCGGCGACCGCATCACCGATCGCTCATTGAGCGAGATCGGCGGCAAGGGCCTGTTCACCCAGGAACTCGAGGAACAGCTGTCCTCCGGCGAGCTGGATATCGCCGTGCATTCGTCGAAAGACATGCCGACCAAGCTGCCGGACGGATTGCATATCGCAGCCTACCTGCCGCGCGAGGACTTTCGCGATGCCTTCATCGGCCGCACGGCCTCGACGCTCAAGGCCCTGCCCGATGGCGCAACGGTCGGCACGGCCTCGCTGCGGCGTCAGGCGCTCATCCGCCGCCTTCGCCCCGATATCCAGCTGACGATTTTCCGCGGCTCCGTCGGCACCCGATTGCGCAAGCTGGATGAAGGCCAGGTCGATGCGACCCTGCTCGCCTTTGCCGGCCTGAAGCGGCTTTCGATGGAAGAGGTCGTGACCGAACTTCTCGATCCCGCCGATTTTCCGCCGGCTCCCGCACAAGGAGCGATCTGCGTCGAAAGCCGCATCGGCGATCCGCGCACGGATGCCCTCATCGCCCCGATCAACGACCGCCTAACTTACGACGCCGTAACCTGCGAACGCGCTTTCCTTGCCGCGCTCGACGGCTCCTGTCGCACGCCGATCGGCGGCTTCGCGATCTGTGATGGAGATCACCTGAAATTCTCCGGCCTGATCCTGACGCCTGACGGTCGGCGCGAACATGCAATCGAAGTCGAAGGCAAGCGCTCGGATGCCGAGGCACTCGGCCTGCGCGCCGGCGAAGCCGTCCGTGCCGCGGCCGGTCCCGGCTTCTTCGACAGCTGGAGCTGACCCTTGCGGGTCGTCGTCACCCGACCTGAAATTTCAGCCGCTAGAACGGCTGAGCGGCTGAAGCTTCTGGGCCATGACCCCGTGCTTCTGCCGCTCAGCAGGGCGATACATCACCGGCAGGTAGCGACACAGGCTCTGGTCCTGCCCCATTCGGCGCTGATCGTGACCAGCGCGGAAGCATTTCGTGCACTTGGCGGCATCGACACCGGCTTGAAGATTGGCCGGGATATCCAACTCTTTGCAGTTGGCGAGAAAACGGCTGCGGCAGCAAGGTCAGCAGGTTTCACCAACATCCATATCGGTTCCGGCGACGGTGCCGGACTGGCCGATCTGATCGCCTCTAAACTCGAAAGCCCGGACCGCCCGCTCCTCTATCTCGCCGGAAAACCTCGTGCCGAATCGCTTGAAAATCGGCTTGAGGAACTGGGTCTGCCTGTCCGGGTAGCCGAAATCTACAAAATGATCCCGATTGATTATCACGCAGAAGAATTACGCAAACGACTGCTGACATCTCAGGCTCAAGCCGTGCTTCTCTACTCGCGGGAAAACGCCGCCCGATTTTTCGAGATCGCGGAGCATCACGCGGTCTCCCTTCCCGAAACCGCATTCCTCTGTATCAGCCCCCGCACCGCCCATGCCGTGCCCGCGGCGTTTCGCCCTCATGTCAGGATCGCCGAAAGCCCGGACGAAAACGCCCTGTTCGCGCTTCTTTAACCTGCGACTGATCCAAATTCCGGCTGCGCCCCTTTCCTTAACCGGGGGCACCGACTAGGTTTTAATGAACGCATGCAGAAAAGAGGTCGAGATGGTATCCGAAAAACCACCGCGCCGGTCCAACCCGAACAAGGAACCGGTCACGATCGACCTGACGGCGGAGGAAACCGCCGTAGTGGCCGAGCCCGTCCGTGCCAATGATAGCGACGATGTGATCGATGCGCGTGAGAACGATGCCGCCGAAACGCCGGTAGCTTCAGATATTCCGGAAGCCACGCCAATGCCGGAAACGGCAGTGACCGAAACAAAAGGCGAGCCGGAAGCTGCGACGCCAGAAACGCCACGCTTCGACGAACCGGATCCCGAACCGGTCACGGCATCTGCCGAGCCGTCGGAAGAAAAGGCCAAGGAAGGAGAACCGGCTCCCTTCCAGCCAAGGCCCAGAACTGAAGACTATTCGACCAGAAATACGGCCCCGATAACATCCAAACCCACAACCTCGACGCTCGTCGCATCCGGCATTTTCGGCGGCATCGTCGCCTTGGCTCTGGCCGGCAGCATGCAATATGCCGGCGTGCTTCCCGGCGCAGGATCCTCGTCTGCATCGAGCGACAGCGACGTCTCTGCAGAGATCGCCTCGCTTCGCCAGGAAATCGCATCCCTCGCCAGCAGGCCAGTCGAACCATCCGCCGATATCACAAGCCGTCTGGCTGCGCTGGAAAGCAGCGCTTCGACGGGTGGCGGCGGATCGACCGAGACAGATCAGAAGTTAGCCGCCCTCGAAGCTGAACTCGCCACCCTGAAATCGGCAAATGCAGCGGCTGCCGCAACCTCGACACAACTGGCCGGCCGCCTGCAGCAGGCGGAAGCCCAGATCGCCGACAAAGGCCCCGAGCAGCAGGCGGCGCGCGCTGTCGCCGCAGCAGCCCTGAAGAGCGCCGTAGATCGCGGCGGCTCTTTCGAGGCAGAACTGCAGACCTACAAGACCGTCGCTGGCGACGATCCGGCAATTGCAAGCCTCCAGCCGTTTGCCGCCAAGGGCGTTCAGTCGCGCGTCGAGCTTCAGCGTCAGGTCTCCGGCGTGGCGGACAGCATGGTCGAGGCGGTCGCCCAGCCTGATCCCGATCAGGGCCTGGCCTCACGGCTTTATTCTTCCGCCCTCTCGGTCGTGAAGGTGCGCAAAGTCGGCGACGTCACCGGCAACACGCCAGAAGATATAGTCGCCCGTTTCGAGGACCGGCTTCGCTCCGGCGATTTTGCCGCCGCCGCCCGCGAATGGGAGACGCTTCCAGATGCGGCCAAGACGGCATCCCAGTCGTTCAAGCAGGAACTCGACGCCCGCATAGAGGTTGAAAATCTCGTAGGCGGTGCGTTGACCCGCGCGATTACCGGCACTCAAGGCTGAGGACGAAAAACGGAATGGTCAGACTTTTCATTTTCCTTCTCGTCGTTCTCGGTCTCGGCTGGAGCTTTGCATGGCTCGCCGATCGCCCCGGCCTGCTCTCCATCACCTGGCAGGACCACCTGATCGAGACGAGCCTGATGGTTGCCGCAACGATGGTCGTAGCGCTGATTGGCGCCGTCATGCTTTTGTGGTGGATCATCGGCATCATCTGGACCTCGCCTTATTCGGTCCGCCGTTATTTTCGCGCCCGCAAGCGCGACCGTGGTTATCAGGCGCTGTCGACTGGCCTGATCGCGGCCGGCGCCGGCAACGCGCTTCTTGCCCGAAAGATGAGCATCCGTACCCGCAATCTGCTCAGCGCCGACCAGGAACCGCTGATCCACCTTCTCGATGCGCAAGCCGCTCTCATCGAAGGCAAATATGACGACGCCCGTGCCAAGTTCGAGAGCATGTCGAACGATCCCGAAACGCGCGAACTCGGACTGCGCGGCCTCTACATGGAAGCGCGCCGCCTCGGTGCCAACGAAGCGGCCCGGCAATATGCCGAAAAGGCCGTCGAACACGCGCCTTACCTGCCCTGGGCATCCCAGGCGACGCTGGAATCCCAGAGCCAATCCGGCCGCTGGGACGAGGCCTTGGAAACGCTGGCGCAACAGCGTGCCGCCAACATCATCAGCAGGTCCGAAGCCGACCGCCTGAGAGCGGTTCTCCTGACCGCCCGCGCGGGCGAGCGGCTGGAAAGCGACCCGAGCGGTGCCCGCGAAGATTCCACCGATGCGCTGAAACTGGCCAAGGACCTCGTCCCCGCCGCCATCATCTGTGCCAAGGCGCTGCTGCGGCAGGAAAATATCAAGAAGGCCGCATCGGTCCTGGAAGGCGTTTGGAAGCTTTCGCCGCATCCGGATATCGCCCGCACTTATATCCGCGCCCGCAGCGGCGATAGCACGCTCGACCGGCTGAAACGCGCCGAAAAGCTAGAGGCCATGCGTCCGAACAATATCGAGTCGCTTCTCGCCGTTTCGCAGGCAGCGCTTGATGCTCAGGATTTTGCCAAGGCCAGGGCAAGGGCGGAAGCCGCGGCTCGTGTTGAACCGAGCGAGCGGGTCTACCTGCTGCTGGCCGATATTGAGGAAGCCGAAACCGGAGATCAGGGCCGCATCCGCCACTGGATGCAGCAGGCTCTTCGCGCTTCGCGTAATGCAGCCTGGGTTGCTGACGGCTTCGTTTCGGAAAACTGGCTTCCTGTTTCGCCGGTCACCGGCAAACTCGACGCCTTCGAGTGGAAGGTGCCATTCAGCCAGTTGGAAGGTCCGCTTGTCGAAGGCAAGGTTGCTGCCGACGAAGCGATTGCCGCTCTTCCGCCTGTCATCGTGAACGAGCGGCCACCGGTGGAAACGACAAGACAAAACGCATCCGCAGAGCCGACAATCGTCATAGAAAAGAAACCGGCAAAGCCGGCAGCCGAGCCTGCTGTTGCAGCAAAGACAACAGAGCCGGAGAAAGTCATACCAGCACCTGCTAAAACGCAAGAAAATGACGCCGAACCGGTTCCATTTTTCGGGCGTCCACCGGATGATCCCGGTGTGAAGGATCAAAACGCCGACCCGACCAAAACGCGGTTACGGCTGTTTTAAGGAAAGATGGAGAAGGCCTATCGATGTTGGACCGCATACAGGCCTTTCTCCATACCCTGACATCTCATGAAGACAAGGAATTTGCACCGGACGACCCGCGGGTCGCCTTCGTTGCGCTCTGTTTCCAAGTCATGGAGGCGGATGGTGCCATCTCCAAAAAGGAACAGCAAAAATTCCGTGAACTGATCCGCCAGCGGTATGATCTCAGCGAGGATAGGCTGAAGGCGTTGATCGAGGCCGGCCACGAGGCGGGCCATGAAGCGGTTGACTATTACCGTTTCACTTCCGATCTAAGACGTCATCTCGTCAATGAAGACGACCGCGTCGAACTTCTCGGCATTCTCTGGGACATTGTCTATGCCGATGGCCAGAGAAGCGAGATTGAGGATCATGTGATTTGGAGGATCGCTGACCTTCTCGGTGTTTCTTCGCGGGATCGTGTGCTGCAGCGCCAAGAGGCAGCTGTGCGCCGCGCCGAAGAAAATGCGGAGGAGAGTAAGGACTAACTGATGCTCGTAATGCCTCCGCGAAAGACAGATTTCTTTCCCGTTCTCGTCGTTCTCCATCAGGAGCGCTCGTCGTCCGGCCGCGTTGGCCAGATGCTTCTTGAAAAGGGCTTTCCGCTCGATATCCGCCGTCCGGTTCTGGGCGAAGCATTGCCGCAAACGCTCGCCGGACATTCCGGCGCCGTCATTTTCGGCGGACCGATGAGCGCCAACGATCCCGACCCGTTCGTCAAGCAGGAGACCGATTGGATCGGCGTCCCCTTGAAGGAAAACAAGCCCTATCTCGGCATCTGCCTCGGCGCCCAGATGATGGTGCGCCACCTCGGCGGCAAAGTCGGCGCGAAACAGGGCGAGATCACCGAGATCGGCTGGTACCCCTTACGCCCGACCGAACATGGCCGGCTGCTGATGCAATGGCCGAAAATGGTCTACCATTTTCATCGCGAAGGCTTTGACGTTCCGCGCGGCGTCAAGCTTCTGGCGGAAGGTGACGCCTATCCCAACCAGGCGATCCGTTACGGCGACAATGCCTGGGGCGTGCAGTTCCACGCGGAACTGACCCGCGCGATGATGCAGCGTTGGGTCGTTCACGGCGCAGAGCGCTTCACCATGCCCAACGCGCAGCAGGGCAGCGAGCACCTCGAAGGCCGCATGATGTTCGATGCGCCGCTCAAGGCCTGGCTGTCGGAATTCCTTGATATGGTTTTCCTAAAGAAACAGACAGCAACGATAGCCTCACCGCGATATGGCGCATCGATGCCGGCAACGGAAGTGGCGCAAAGCTGAGCCGCAGCGGGTATTATCCGCCGCGGTCTCGGATTAATTGCGCTCCGGCGCTTCCAGCGTGTCGATCCTTCTGAGCTTCGTGAAGCCGAGCGCCCAGATGACGGTGACGGCAAGCGTGCCGACGCCGCCGATGACAACGGCGGGCACTGCGCCGATGAAATGCGCCATCGTGCCGGCGCGGAATTCGCCCAGCTCGTTTGAGGCCCCGACGAACACCATATTGACGGCGTTGACCCGCCCGCGCACCTCGTCCGGCGTCCAGAGCGCAATCAGCGTTTCGCGGACATAGACGGAGATCATGTCGGCCGCGCCCATGATCATCAGTGAAACGATCGACAGCCAGGGCGTCGAGGAGAGACCGAAGATCAGCGTGCCGAGACCGAAAAAGCCGACGCCGACAAACATCGCAACCCCGGCATGATGCCGGATCGGGTGGAAGGCAAGCCAGACGGCAACGACGATCGCACCGATACCTGGTGCGGCACGCAACAGGCCGAGGCCCCATGGGCCAAGTTCGAGCACGTCACGTGCGAAGATTGGCATGAGCGCGACAGCGCCGCCGAGAAGCACCGCGAACAGATCGAGCGAGATCGCGCCGAGAACCACTTTCTCGCTGAAGATGAAACGGAACCCGGCAAGCAGATGGGCGACATCGATCTTGGCAGCCGAGGTCCGCTGCGCCGGCTTCGGGATCATGAAGACGAGAAATGCGGCAAGCGTCAGCAATACGAACGCCACGATGTAGGCAGCCGTCGCGTTCAGCCCATAAAGCAGGCCGCCGAAGACCGGGCCGAGAATGGAGGCCGTCTGCCAGGAAGACGAATTCCAGGCGATCGCATTGGCAAGATCCTTCTCCGGCACGAGGTTCGGGCCGAGCGGCTGCACCGCCGGCCCCATGAAGGCGCGCTCTATGCCGAATACGACGAGAATGGCAAAAACCAGCCAGGGTGAAAAGGCACCGGCGACGGTCAGCCCCAGAAGCGCCGCCGCACAGCCTGCACCGATGACCATGCAGATCGCCATGATCATGCGCCGGTTATATCGATCGGCCACTGTACCCGTGACAAGGATAAGCAGCAGCGAAGGCAGGAACTGGAACAGCCCGATCAGACCCAGATAGAGCGGGTTGCGGGTTTCATCATACATCTGCCAGCCGACCGAAACGCTGATGATCTGGATGGCGAAGCCAGCGAAGAACCGCGACAGGAAGAACTTTGTGTAGGAAGAATGGCGAAAAGCTGCAAAGCGGTCGTCAGAGGCAGGAATGGACATCACAAGCGACTTTCAGTGGACCGTCATGGACGAATTCGCGTAGCGCCACTGTTAAACATGCTGAAACTGCGGCGGGTGCGACACTTGCCCGTTAGTTCCCCAATGTCTACATGTCTGTCAACTTGGAATTTGTGGGCCGACCGCCGCGATCCTGAAGGATGGGGCCTGGCAACAAGATTGGAGACCTGAATGCTCGCCCTGTTTCAGACCATTGACCTGGCCTTGAACCTCTACACCTGGATATTGATCGCCAGCGCCATCTTCTCCTGGCTCTTCGCCTTCAACGTTATCAATTCGAGCAACCAGTTCGTCGATGCCATCGGCCGCTTCCTCTATAACGTCACGGAACCAGTCCTGCGCCCGATCCGTCGTGTCATGCCCAATCTCGGCGGAATCGACATCTCCCCGATCATTGTTCTGCTGCTGATCTTCTTCCTGCGTTCCTTCATGTGGACGACCCTCTACCCGATCTTCGCGTGAGTTCGATAAGCGTTCACGCCGACCATATAAGGCTGAGCATCAAGCTCACCCCGAATGGCGGCCGCGACGCGATCGATGGTATCGAGACGGATGCGGAGGGTAACGCGTTTCTCAAAGCGCGTGTCTCTGCGGTGCCGGAAGACGGCAAGGCCAACAAGGCGCTGATCGCACTTCTCTCAAAGAAGCTGCGCGTGCCGAAAAGCTCGATATCTTTCATCTCCGGTGAAACGGCGCGTAAAAAAATCCTCCGGATCGATGGCGACCCGGAGGATTTGAAAGTGAAGATCGAAAGCCTGATTGGCTGATTACTTCTGGGCCTTGTAGCGGTCGATCGCCTCGACGATCAGGCGCTTTGCGACGTCGACATCCTGCCAGCCGCCGATCTTGACCCATTTGCCGGGCTCCAGATCCTTGTAGTGCTCGAAGAAGTGCTCGATCTGCTTCAGCGTGATTTCCGGCAGATCGGTGTAGTTCTTGATCTTGTCGTAGCGCTGGGTCAGCTTCGGAACCGGAACGGCGAGGATCTTTTCGTCCTTGCCGCCATCGTCTTCCATGATCATCACGCCGATCGGACGAACGTTGATGACGCAGCCCGGAACCAGCGGACGGGTGTTGCAGATCAGAACGTCGCACGGGTCGCCGTCTTCGGAAAGCGTGTGCGGGATGAAGCCGTAGTTACCCGGATAGGTCATCGGCGTGTAGAGGAAACGGTCGACGATCAGAGCACCGGCTTCCTTGTCCATCTCGTACTTGATCGGCTGACCGCCAACCGGCACCTCGACGATGACGTTGACGTCTTCAGGCGGGTTCTTGCCGATGGAAATTGCATCGATACGCATCGTGATCCTCAATTAGGTTCAATTCACCAAGCGTCGATAGCGAAAATCCGGCTCCAAGGCAATAAGCCATTGAATTGACGGGGGCCGGTCACGCAAGGAGAGGAAAGTTATTCCCCGACACGCCCCAAGGGCGCATCAGCTCTGCCAGACGAAGCCGACTTTCTTCAGTTGCGAACCACCGAAATCCTCCATTCCCTCAACGGCATCGTTGCCACCGTGACGGCGGAAGAAGCGGATCGCATGATCGCTGTCCTCCAAGCACCAGACGACCAAACCGCGGCAACCGAGCGAAGTCAAAAGCTTGCGGCTTTCGCCGAAGAGCCGCCGTCCCAGCCCGATACCCTGGAATTCCGGCCGCAGATAGATCTCGTAGATTTCGCCGTCATAGGGCAGCGCCCGGGCCCGGTTGAGGCCAACCGTCGCATAACCGGCAATCTCACCGGCGACGTCAACCACGAGAAGCGTTGCCGGCCCGTCCGTTGCCTTGCGCCACCATTTCTCGCCACGACGTTCCAGCATCTGGATCAACGGCTTGTGCGGAATGAGACCCGCATAGGCCTGCACCCAGCTCTGCCGGTGTACATCCGAGATGGCTCGGGCATCCTGCGGATCTGCCCGCCGAACATCGATAGACAACGTCTTCATAACGCGACTTTAGGTCCTGCTATGCGGGCTCCGCCATCGGTCAATCATTAACCAGACGGATTGCCCACAGAGTTCTGATGGGGACAATGTCCATCGAGTTAACGCTTTTTTAACCTCGGTTACAAGCTGTGCGATTTGCAGGAACACAAAAAAGCCCGGCTTGCGGCCGGGCTTTTCACAACTAGATTTTAGGACGGCTTAGAGAGCTGCCTTCGACTTGTCGAAGCGCTTGCGGTCGTTGGCGTCGAGATAGATCTTGCGCAGGCGGATCGACTTCGGCGTGACTTCCATCAGCTCGTCGTCCTGGATCCAAGAGAGCGCGCGGTCGAGCGTCATGCGGATCGGCGGGGTCAGGCGGACGGCTTCGTCCTTGCCGGCCGAACGGATGTTCGTCAGCTGCTTGCCCTTGAGAACGTTCACTTCGAGGTCGTTGTCGCGGGTATGGATGCCGATGATCATGCCCATGTAAACCTTTTCGCCCGGCTCGATGATCATCGGGCCGCGGTCTTCCAGGTTGAACATGGCGTAAGCAACAGCTTCACCGGCCTGGTTGGACAGAAGAACACCGTTGGTACGACCGGCAATTTCACCCTTGTAAGGCTGATAATCGTGGAACAGACGGTTCATGATCGCCGTGCCGCGCGTGTCGGTCAGAAGTTCAGACTGGTAGCCGATCAGGCCACGGGTCGGAGCGAGGAACTTCAGGCGAACGCGGCTGCCGCCCGAAGGACGCAGTTCGGTCATCTCGGCCTTGCGTTCGGACATCTTCTGCACGACGACGCCGGAATGTTCTTCATCAACGTCGATGACGACTTCTTCGATCGGCTCCATGGTGACGCCGTTCTCGTCCTTGTGCATGACGACGCGCGGACGCGACACGGCAAGCTCAAAACCTTCGCGGCGCATGGTTTCGATCAGAACGGCGAGCTGAAGTTCGCCGCGGCCCGATACGTAGAACGAATCCTTGCCTTCGGCTTCTTCGATCTTCAGTGCAACGTTACCTTCGGCTTCCTTGAACAGGCGGTCGCGGATAACGCGCGAAGTAACCTTGTCGCCTTCGGTGCCGGCCAGCGGGCTATCGTTGACGATGAAGGACATGGTGACGGTCGGCGGGTCGATCGGCTGCGCCTGCATGGCTTCGGTGACCGAAGGATCGCAGAACGTGTCGGCAACGGTGCCCTTGGACAGACCGGCAATGGCGACGATGTCACCAGCGATCGCTTCGTCGATGGCAGTACGCTCGATGCCGCGGAATGCGAGGATCTTGGAAATACGGCCGGTTTCAACCGTCTTGCCGTCCTGGGACAGAACCTTGACGGCCTGGTTCGGCTTGATCGAACCGGAAGCGACGCGACCGGTGATGATACGGCCGAGGAACGGGTTGGCTTCGAGAAGCGTACCGATCATGCGGAACGGGCCTTCTTCGACTGTCGGCTCAGGAACGTGCTTGAGCACGAGATCGAGCAGCGGTGCCAGACCTTCGTCCTTCGGGCCTTCCGGGTTGACGTTCATCCAGCCATCGCGACCCGAACCGTAGAGGATCGGGAAGTCGAGCTGCTCGTCGGTGGCGTCGAGGTTTGCGAACAGGTCGAAAACTTCGTTGATGACTTCTTCGTGGCGACCGTCCGGACGGTCGATCTTGTTGATCGCGACGATCGGCTTGAGGCCGACCTTCAGCGCCTTGCCGACGACGAACTTGGTCTGCGGCATCGGGCCTTCAGACGAGTCGACCAGAACGATCGCACCGTCCACCATCGAAAGAATACGTTCGACTTCGCCGCCGAAGTCGGCGTGGCCGGGGGTATCGACGATGTTGACGCGAACGCCCTTCCATTCAACCGACGTCGCCTTGGCGAGAATCGTGATGCCGCGTTCCTTTTCGAGATCGTTCGAGTCCATGACGCGTTCTGCAACGCGCTGGTTTTCGCGGAACGAGCCCGACTGTTTCAGGAGCTCGTCAACGAGCGTCGTTTTGCCATGGTCAACGTGCGCGATGATCGCGATGTTGCGAAGTGCCATATTAGAGGTTCTCTGAAGTTGGGGCGCAACAATCACGGGGCCACGCCAATTTCGTTGGCGCGCTCATACCCCGTTTTTTGCAAATGCGAAAGGGGGGCCGAGCGCAACGGCTTAATCCATGGGTCTATTCGGCGACGAGACCGCTCCTTCTCAACAATGCAAGCAGGAGAAGCGGCAGGAGAGTGGTGATGAGAATAGCAATGAACGCCATGGCCATGCCGAGCCCGATCGACCCCTGTTCGAACTGACGCCAGATGAACGTGGCGATCGTCTGCATGCCGACCGGCGCGATGACGACGGACGCTACCAGCTCACGCGAGGCAAGCGCAAAAACGAGCAGCATAGCCGAGGCGAGGCTCGGGAAGACCAGCGGCAGAAGGATACGGCGGAAAGCAGTGATACCGGACGCGCCGAAGACGCGGGCTGCGGCTTCGAGATTGTCGCCGATCTGCTGGAAGGCCGCCGTGGAGTAACGCATCGTCTGCGGCAGCAGGATGCAGCAATAGGCAAGCAGCAGAATGAACGGCGTATTGTAGGGCGTCAGCGGCAACCACGGCATGTTCCAGGCGAGGATCAGGCCAACGGCGACGACGATGCCGGGAAGCGCATTCGGAATGATCGTCAGCGTATCGATCGCCAGCCGTCCGCGGATTTTCGTCTTCACCACCGTGTAAGCGGCTGTCACCCCGATGAGACCCGTAATCAGCGCCGTGCCGATACCGAGCGAAAAGCTGTTGGCAAGCGCGCCGAGCGCCCCAGCGCTGTTGCCGAACACCTGCAGGAAATTGTCGAAGCTCATGTTGTCGAGCGCCAGCCCGCCGGAAATCGTCCGCGACATGGCGGTGGCAAGGATCGACAGAAGCGGTACGCCAGTGGCAAGGAACGAGACGATGATGAAAGCCGTAAGTACCGGCCACTTCATCGCCCCGAGCGGCCGCTTGTCCTTGGCGGTCGGCTTACCGTTGACCGTCTGGTAGGAGCGGCGCGCGAGAATCCAGCGCTGGCCGAGGAATGTCACAAGTGACAGGCCGACCAGCAGCAGCGACATGATCGAGGCACCCGGCAGGTCGATCGGCCAGTCGGAAATGCGAAGATCGATACCGGTGACCAGAACCTGGAAACCGGCACGACGGCCAAGCGCTGCAGGCGTGCCGTATTCCTCGATCGCCGCAGCAAACACCAGCATCAGGCTGGCGGCAAGACCCGGAGCAGACAGGGGAAGCGTGATCCGCCAGAAGGCGCGCGCGGGCGTGGCGCCGAACACCCGGCCGACATCCGCATAACGCGCACCGACCGCTTCGACCGTGCGCGATACGGCGAAATAGACGACCGGGAACGTGTTGAACGCCATGACCATGGTCATGCCCGCCAGAGAAAACAGGAAGGGCGAAAGGTTGAAACCCAGCAACTGCTGCAGATACCCGCGCGGCTGCAAGGTCATGATCCAGCCGAGCGTGGCGATATAGGGCGGGATCATGAAGGGCACGAGCAGAGCCACGTCGAACAGCGCCGCCCCCGGCACACGATAGAGCGCGCGAAACACGCCGAGCGGCACAGCCACCACAGCCGAAGCCAGCACGACGCAGAAACCGAGCAGGATCGTATTGCCGGCCATGCCGATCAAGGCACCGTCATTCAGCGTGGCGATAAAGGAGGAAAAAGGCTTCGCAAACGAGCCTTGGCCGAGCTCAGGAAAAACGCCCTGCATGACGACCGCTGCAAAGGGTACGGCAACGACGAGAAGCAGTCCTGCAATCGCCAGCCATGCCGCCGGGGCCGGTCCGCCAACGCTTTTTGCCGCCATCACTCAGTCCTTTATGTCCTGCCGCAGCATTCTTTAAGCCATAGGATGAGATGACCTGAAAAATGATGCGCGACGTTCAAAGTGAAACAACGCCGCCTGCTCCAAAGAGCAGACGGCGTCGCAGCGAAAATTACTTGCCACCAAAAATCTTGGTGACTTCGCCGAGCGTTTCCTTGCGCTTGCCGTAAACGGCAGCGTTGTCGAACTTCAGGAGCTTCAGGTCGCTGATCAGCGGACGGTCGGCGGCAACGTCGCTGCGGGCCGGCATCAGCATCTGGGCGGCAACCATCTTCTGACCGGCGTCAGACAGCATGTAGTCGATGAACTTCTTGGCCTCGTCCTGGTTCTTGGACCAGTTGAGGATCATCGCCGGACGCGGTGCAATGACGGTGCCGGAAGCCGGGAAGACGACCTCGACGCTTTCGCCCTTCTTGGCGGCAGCAAGCGTGATGTAGTCGACCGCGCCGAAGACGGCAGCCTTGGCACCCTGCAGAACCGGGTTCAGGGCCTCGGCATTGGCGCCGGCAATGATCGCGCCGTTTGCCTGCAGATCCTTGAACAGCTTGAAATCGTCCTGGCCGGCAAGGGCAGCCGTCAGCTCGAACGAGGAGCCGGACTGTGCCGGGTCGGGAATGTTGACCATGTCCTTGTATTCCGGCTTGGTCAGGTCAGCCCATTCGGACGGCTTAGGCGTGCCGCTCTTTGTGTTCCAGGCGATGCCGAGAGCCGAGATGCCCTGTGCAACGGCATAATCCGACTTCAGGAAATCCGGAACCTTGGCAGCGTTGGGGCTGGAATACTTGACCAGCCAGCCGCGCTTTTCGAAATCGGTCGCGGTATCCCAGGAAGCCGAGATCAGAACGTCGACGACCGGGTTCGATGCTTCCGCTTCGATACGGGCCATGACCTTGCCGGTGGTTGCCTGGAAGACATTGACCTTGATGCCGGTTTCCTTGGTGAAACCTTCCGACATCTTGTCGATCAGGCTCTGCGGGCCGGCGGTGTAGACGGTGATGTCGGCATGCGCGACACCGGCCATCAGAACGGCGGCAACGGCACCGAGTGTAATGCTCTTCAACGACTTGAACATGTCCCAAAACTCCTGTTGGGGTGAATGCTTACGGATGCGGATGACGTGAATTTTCGAACCAGCGGATCTGGCCGAGATCAATGGTAAGGCCGACGCCATCGCCGGGCTTGAGCTTGTGGCGGCTCAAGACCTGCAGCTCGACCTTTTCGGCACCGATCAGTGAAACGGTTGCCAGATGCCCGTCACCGCGGAACTGAGAGCGCAGCACGCTGGCCGCCAGGCGGTCGGACTGGATCTCGCAGGGCGTGATCGCCGACACGGGAATGAGAATGCTGCGCGCGCCGGACGGACCTTGATCGGCGCGCATCAGGGCGACGTCGCTATTGCCGAAGAACCAGCAGGCATCGCGGTTTTGCAACTCGGCAATACCGCCCAGCCGCAGGAAGTCGGCAACCTCCGGCGTCGCCGGCTGCGCCACCAGTTCATCCGGGCTCGCGAGCTGCTCGATCAACCCGCCGCGCATGACGGCGACCTGATCGGCAAGCGTCAGCGCTTCAGAGTGATCATGGGTGACATAGATGGCGGTGAGGCCGAGCGAGGCGATCAGTTCCGCCAGTTCACCAACCATGTTCTCGCGCAATTCGCGGTCGAGATTGGAGAGCGGCTCATCGAACAGGATAAGCTGCGGCTCGGCGACGATCGCCCGCGCAATCGCCACGCGCTGCTGCTGCCCACCCGAAAGATCGCTCGGCCGGCGAGCGGCATAGGCGGAAAGCCCAACGCGTTCCAGAGCATGCATGGTGCGTTGCTCGCGCTCAGTACGGCCGATGCCGCGCATCTCGAGCGGGAAGGAAACATTGCCGCCGACCGTCATATGCGGCCAGAGCGCGTAATCCTGGAAAACCATGCCGAGATTACGCTTTTCCGGCGGTGCGAACATGCCGCTTGCGGCATCGGCAACCACCTGCCCGGCGATCGATACGGAACCCTTGCTTGGCGCCAGAAGCCCGGCGACCAGCCTCAGAAGCGTAGTCTTGCCGCAACCGGAAGGACCGAGAAGCGCAAGCGTCTTGCCCTGCCCCAGAGCCACATCGATGCCCTTGAGTACCGGCGTTGCACCATAGTGCAGCTCCAGTCCGGCCGTCGATACGGCAACGTTGCGTGCAAGGCTATCAATTGTCATGGGAACCGGCGTCGGCAGAAGATGATGCCGGTTCCATAGTCAGCCTGCGTGACAGGCGGGTTACATTTTTATGACACCAGGATGACAGTTGTTCGCGAAGAGCCGGATAAGATCAGGCGTCGCTGCCCGCAATTTCCGCAACCATCGCCAATCCCTTCTTCTTCAGCATCGCCGTCGGATCCGGCAGTTTGCCGCGGAAAGCCTTGTAGGTCTCTTCCGGATCGATCGAACCGCCGACCGAATAGATGTTGTTCTTGAGCTTGCGCGCCATCACCGGATCGAAGGCATTGCCGACCTCTTCGAAGGCCGAGAACGCATCCGCATCCAGCACTTCCGACCACATGTAGGAGTAATATCCGGCCGCATATCCCTCACCGGAAAACACGTGCTGGAAATGCGGCGTTGCGTGGCGCATGACCAGCGACGCCGGCATTTTCAGCTCCGACAGGATTTCGGCCTGCACCGCCATAGGATCATCCGCAGGGGGCCGCGTGTGGAAGGCCATGTCGACCAGTGCCGACGAGGTGAATTCCACCGTTGCAAAACCGGCATTGAAGGTGCGCGCCGCCAGAACCTTGTCGAGCAACTCCTTCGGCATCGGCTTGCCGGTCTCGTAATGGACGGCATATTTTTCGAGGATTTCCGGCACTGTCAGCCAGTGCTCGTAAAGCTGCGAGGGCAATTCTACGAAATCGCGCGACACGCCGGTGCCGGAGACGGACGGATAGGTCACATCCGACAGCATGCCGTGCAGCGCATGGCCGAATTCGTGAAACAGCGTGCGCGCATCATCGAGCGACAGCAGCGCCGGCTTGCCTTCCGCAGGCTTGGCGAAATTGCAGACATTGTAGATGATCGGCAGCTCGCCCTTAGCACCATTCTTCAATGGCAGTTTGTGCTGCGACTGGAACGAACTCATCCACGCGCCGGACCGCTTGGAGGACCGGGCGAAATAATCGCCGAGGAACAGTGCCTTCAGCGCACCGCTCTCGTCGCGCAGCTCGAACACCCGCACATCCGGATGATAGGCGGCAATGCCTTTCAGCTCGGCCAGCGTCACGCCGAACAGCCGCTTGGCAACATCGAAACAGGCTTCGATGACCTTTTCCAGCTGCAGATAGGGCTTAAGCTCGGATTCGGAGAAGGAGAAGGTCCGCTCGCGCAGCTTCTCGGCATAATAACGCCAGTCCCACGGCATGACCGGGTGGTTCTTGCCCTCTTCCGCCACCAGCTTGCCGAGGCTTGCTTCTTCTTCCAGCGCCTTGGAACGCGCCTTGTCCCAGACCTTGTGCAGCAGGTCGTTCACATTGTCGGCGGTCTTTGCCATCGTGTTGTCGAGCTTCAGGGCCGCAAAGTTTTCATAACCCAGAAGCTTCGCCTTTTCCGCACGCAGCGCCAGCGTCTCGCGAACGATCGCGACATTGTCCCGCGCCCCGCCATTTTCACCGCGCGCCACCCAGGCCTTGAACGCCTGCTCGCGCAGGTCGCGCCGGGCCGAAAAGGTCAGGAAGGGTTCGATGATCGAGCGCGACAGCGTCACCATATAACCGTCAGCCTCGCCGCGATCCTTGGCGGCAGCCGCCATCGCATCGCGCAGAAAATCCGGCAGGCCTTCGAGATCGGCCTCGTCGGTCAGCTTCAGCGACCATTCCTTCTCGTCTCCGAGAACATTCTGGCCGAACTGCGCACCGAGACCGGCAAGCTTTTCGCCGATCGAAGAAAGCCGGTCCTGCTCGGACTTCTCAAGCTTGGCACCCGATTTGACGAAGCCTTTCCAGTGGCGCTCCAGCACCCGCTCTTGCTCGAGCGTCAGGCCAAGCTCCGCCCGCTTTTCCCACAAAGCATCGATGCGACCGAAAAGAGCGGCATTGGTGCCGATCTTCGAATAATGCCGGGACATTTTCGGCGCGATTTCCCGCTCCAGCGCCTGGATCGTCTCGTTCGTATGCGCGCCGGCCTTGCCCCAAAACAGTGAGGAGACGCGGGAAAGCTCGTCACCGGCAATTTCCAGCGCCACGACGGTGTTCTCAAAACTAGGCGCTTCTGGATTGTTGGCGATAGCGTCGATCTCCGCCTCATGGCTTGCGAGCGCCACCTCAAAAGCAGGGGCGAAATCCTCGTCCTTGACGAGATCGAACCGCGGCATGCCTTCATGCCCGCTCCACTCGACAAGGGCACGGTTGACGGAAGCGTTGGCCATAAGGGAAATCCTTCTGCGATTCTGAAATTATTGTCTGTCTACAGGATAGGTTGTCGGATGGCGGGATCAAGTGCGATGAGGCGAAGCATCACGCAGTCGTTCCGCGCGACTTTCAGCTTTTCCGTTTGCGGCCACGCGGAAAGATAGTAAGCCAACCTTATGAGCCTTCCAGTCAAAATCTCCCATGATCTGCCGCAAGGCGATCTCCTGGGCCTGTTGATCGTCGATACGGCGCGCGTATTGCGAACGGCGTTTGAAAACCGCATCAACGCCGCAGGTTTGGGCCTCACCCCCGGCGAGGCAAGGGCGCTGATCCACATCGCCGATCATGAAGGCAGCCGGCAGCTCGACATCGCCTCGCAGATGAGCGTCGAACCGATGACGCTTTGCACCTATCTCGACAAATTGCAGACGCTTGGCCTGATCGAGCGCCATAAATGCTCAGCCGATCGACGCGCCAAGCGGATTGCCCTGACAAAGACGTCGGATGAGATGATCCGAAAAATCCGGGCGGAACTCCACGTCATTCTCGACCACGCGACTTCAGGCCTGTCTCTGGAGGCAAAAAGCCAGCTGGAAGCCTCGCTTGCCGTGGTGAACAGGAACCTCCAGGAAACCTCTCCCCTCACGCCATCAGGTACCGATGAGCGACGCTGATACCGCCGCCCGCCCGACAATCATGACGGAGCGGCGCACGACCGTCATCGGTGCGCTTCTGACTGCCATCGGGCCAGTGTCGATGGCGGTCTATACACCCGCCATGCCGGAACTGGTTCGCGCTTTCGGCACGACGGAATCCGCCATCAAGCTGTCGCTCTCTCTTTATTTCGGCGGCTTCGCCTTAGCCCAGCTGCTCGCCGGCCCGGTATCGGATGCCTATGGCCGGAAGAAAGCCTCGATTGCCTTCCTGACGATCTATGTTCTGGGCTCGCTGATCGCAGCCATGGCGATCGACGTCGACTGGATCCTCGCAGGACGACTGATCCAGGGGATCGGCGCTTCGGTCGGCGTCACCGTTGCGCGTGCCGCCGTTCGCGACCAATTTCTCGGCATACAGGCCGCGCGGATCATGAACATGATCGGCATCATTCTGGCGATCGGCCCGGCGCTCGGACCGACCATTGGCGGACTTGCCCTTTCCGCCTTCGGCTGGCAATCGATCTTTCTGCTGCTGATCGCCTTCGGCGCTATCGCGTTGCTGACCTGCATCTTTGCGCTGAAGGAAACTGCCATTCCGGACCGCTCTCGGCTGCAGCCCGTCACGCTGGTAAAAACCTATGCCGGCCTGATCACCGACCTGCGCTTTCTCTTTCCCTCGCTCATCCTCGGCGGCTCGATCGGCGCGCTTTATGCTCAGGGCACCATGCTGCCCTTTGTCCTGATCGATGTCGTCGGCCTCAGCCCGACGCAATTCGGCCTCGGCATGCTGGCGCAGACCGGCTCTTACCTGACGGGTTCGATCACTCTGCGCATGATCTCCGGCCGCATATCAGGCCCCGCAGCGGTTGCGATCGGCATCAGCTTCTGCGGAACAGGCGGCTTCCTGATACTGTTGTCCGTACACCTGCTCGATCCGACCTTCCTGTCGATCATGGTCCCGGTCGGCATCTGCACCTTCGGCATCGCCTTTCTGACGCCGCATGTCGTCACCTCCGGCCTCGCCGCATTTCCGAAGGTCGCAGGCTCCGCCTCCGCGCTGATGGGCTTTATCCAGATGGGCGGCGGCTTTCTCGGCGGGCTGGTGGCTGCCTCTTTCGCAAACCCGCTGACCTCCTTCGGCACGATCATCCCGGTGATGGAATTCACGGCGGTCGCGGCCTATCTCGCCCATCGCTTCATCAGTCGCCGCCAATAAAAAAGCCCCGCTGCGATGACAGCGGGGCCTGATCTGACAAATCGGTAAGCCCGATTATTTCAGCTGATTGCGCTTGGCGAGCGTGCGCAGGCGCAGCGAATTGAGCTTGATGAAGCCGGCTGCATCCTTCTGGTCGTAGGCGCCGTGATCGTCTTCGAAGGTGACGAGCTGGTCGGAATAGAGCGACTTGGCGCTTTCGCGGCCGATGACCATGACATTGCCCTTGTAGAGCTTCAGCGTCACTTCGCCTTCGACATGTTCCTGGCTCTTGTCGATCAGCGCCTGCAGCATTTCGCGCTCCGGCGAGAACCAGAAGCCATAATAAATCAGCTCGGCATATTTCGGCATCAGCTCATCCTTGAGATGAGCAGCGCCGCGATCGAGCGTGATCGATTCGATTGCGCGATGAGCGGCAAGCAGGATCGTGCCGCCGGGGGTCTCGTAGACGCCGCGCGACTTCATGCCGACGAAGCGGTTTTCAACGAGATCGAGACGACCGATGCCGTTGTCGCGGCCATAATTGTTGAGCTGAGCAAGCAGCGTCGCCGGCGACATGGCGACACCGTTGATAGAAACCGCATCACCCTTGTTGAAGCCGATCTTGATCGTGGTTGCCTGGTCAGGAGCGGCTTCCGGCGAAATCGTGCGCATATGCACATATTCGGGAGCCTCGACGGCCGGATCTTCAAGAACCTTGCCCTCGGAGGACGAGTGCAGCAGGTTGGCGTCGACGGAGAACGGCGCTTCACCCTTCTTGTCCTTGGCAACCGGGATTTGGTGCTGTTCGGCAAAGTTCAGAAGATCGGTGCGGCTCTTGAAAGACCAGTCGCGCCACGGCGCGATGATCTTGATGTCGGGGTTCAGCGCATAGGCCGACATTTCGAAACGAACCTGGTCGTTGCCCTTGCCGGTCGCGCCATGAGCGATCGCGTCGGCGCCGGTCTTCTTGGCGATCTCGATCAGGTGCTTGGAGATCAGCGGACGGGCGATCGACGTGCCAAGCAGATAGACGCCTTCATAAACGGCATTGGCGCGGAACATCGGGAAGACGAAGTCACGGACAAATTCTTCGCGGACATCCTCGATGAAGATTTCCTTGATGCCCAGCATCTCGGCCTTCTTGCGCGCCGGCTCGAGCTCTTCGCCCTGGCCAAGGTCGGCTGTAAAGGTAACGACTTCAGCGTTGAGTTCGGTCTGCAGCCATTTCAGGATGATCGAGGTATCGAGACCGCCGGAATAGGCGAGAACGACCTTCTTTACGTCTTTCGGGAGTGCCATGATGAATATGTCCGTCTGCGGGTGGCGGCGGAGACAAATCCGCCAAAATTGGATCGCCGAAGTTTTTAGCGAGTTTCTGGAGCCGCGCAAGGAAAACCCGGAGAAACAACGTCAGAGATGACGCCGCACATTCATCCGCTGGTGAAGAACACGGATGATGAGCAACACGCTACCTCGCTGCCGATAGATGATCCGATGTGAACCCGTGGCGTAACTCATATAGCCTTTGCGAATATCGTCGATCGGCCTTCCGCGTCTCGCGCCGGCTACCAGACCATCCATGACCGAATCAGCTCGCGATAATAAATATCCGCCTAGGCGACGGACCATGTATCACGCGAGTATAGCCAGATATCTGTGAGATCCCGGCTTGCGCGTGGAGAAAGCCCGTATCCGGTCCGCTCAGCCGACATGTTTGCGATGCAACTCGGCGATGAATTCGTCGGGATCGAACGGCTGCGGCTCGCCCGAAGCCTCGCCTTCATCAATCGCCATCCGAAGCGCCTCGATCTCGTCCTCTTCGCTTTCCTTCAGAAGCCTCAGCGCCTCTTCGATCACTTCGCTTTCGGAAGCATAACGTCCGCCATCCACCTGCTTTTTGACATAGGCGGCCGTTTCTTCATCCACCCTGATCGATATGATCTCGCCCATCGGCCTGACTCCACTTCAATATCCCGTCATGTTGACGGGGTAGCGATAGATACCATATCCCCCCGGACCTTTGAACAGCAGCGTCATAGAGGAGACCGACCCATGACCGTTACTCATCCCGCTCTGAAAAAGGACAATGTCGCCGTCATCACCGGAGCCGCTTCCGGCATCGGGCTTGCTGCGGCGAAGGAATTTGCCCGAATGGGTCTCTCCGTCGTGCTTGTCGATTTGGAGGGCGAAAAGCTCGTTGAGGCGACCCGCGAAGTCACAGCACTTGCCGAGGGCGGCGAACATGACGTCGCGGCAATCGGCACCGATGTGTCGAAGCCGGACGAGATCGCAGCGCTCGAACGGGCCGTCATCCAACGTTTCGGCCGCGTCCATGTGCTGATGAACAATGCCGGCATACAGCCCGGCAGCAGCATTTTCGGCCCGCAGGCGAACTGGGAAAATGTGCTCGCCGTCAACCTGATGGGCGTCGTCAACGGCAGCCGCATCTTCGGCCCTGCGATGATCGCCCATGGCGAACCGGCGCTGATCATTAACACCGGTTCCAAACAGGGCATCACCACCCCGCCCGGCGATCCCGCCTATAACGTTTCCAAATCCGGCGTAAAAACCTTCACCGAGGCGCTGCAGCACGAGTTGCGCAATACCGAGGGCTGCCAAGTCTCGGCGCATCTCCTGATCCCCGGCTTTGTCTTTACCCCGCTTGCCGCAGGTGGCCGCACGGAAAAGCCGGAAGGCGCATGGACCTCGGAACAGACCGTCGGCTTTATGATGCAGAGCCTCGGTCGCGGCGATTTCTACATTCTCTGCCCCGACAACGATGTCGACCGGCCAACCGACGAGCGCCGCATGGCCTGGGCGATCGGCGATGTGATCGAAAACCGCCCGCCGCTTTCCCGCTGGCACCCGGATTTTGCCGATGCATCAAAACAATTCATCAACAACCGTTGATTGATCGAATTGGCATAAGCTCGAAAGCCGGATAAACCGGACGAACAATTTCCGGCTTTCGAGAACGATCATGGAATTCCTGCCGAGCCCGCCGACCCTCATTGCCTTCACCGCCGCCGGTCTTCTCCTGTCGATAACACCAGGGCCGGACATGACATTGTCGATCAGCCGCGCGATCAGCGAAGGCCGCAAGACGGCGCTGCTCGTCGTGCTCGGAACGAACTTCGGCATCGTCTGCCACACGCTTCTGGTCGCCTTTGGTATTTCCGCGCTGATCACCGCCTCGCCGACCGCCTTCTTCATCCTGAAGACCGGTGGTGCCGCCTATCTTCTCTGGCTGGCCATCCAGGCAATCCGCTTCGGCTCCAGCCTGTCGGTCGAAAAGGTCGAGCGCCCGCAAAGCAGCGCGCTTGCCAGCATGTCGCTCGGCTTCTGGGTCAATATCCTCAACCCCAAGGTCATCATCTTCTTCATGACCTTCCTGCCGCAATTCGTCTCGGCGCAGGATCCGCATGTCACCGGCAAGCTGATCTTCTTCGGGCTTTATTTCATCGCGATCGGCATGCCGATCAACGTCATCGTCGTGCTGGCTGCCGACAGGCTTTCCGCCTGGCTGCAGGCGAATCCGAAAGTTCTGCGCGGCATTGACTACACCTTTGCCGGCGTCTTCTCGATCTTCGCGGCAAAGATCTTCTTCACACAGGCGCGCTAACCGGCCTCAGCCGATCAGCAACGCGTCGTCGTCCAGCGTCTCGCCACGCATCTTGCGGAACATGGCGATCAGGTCCTCGACCTGCAGGTCCTTGCGGCTATCGCCGCTGACGTCGAGAATGATCTCGCCGCCATGCAGCATGATCGTGCGGTGGCCGAAATCCAGCGCCTGCCGCATGGAATGCGTCACCATCAGCGTCGTCAGCTTGCGCTCCGACACGACGCGCTGGGTGAGTTTCATGATGAACTCCGCCATGCCCGGATCGAGCGCCGCCGTATGCTCGTCGAGCAGCAAAACTTCGGAGCCCGCCAGCGTCGCCATGACCAGCGACACCGCCTGTCGCTGGCCGCCGGACAACAGGTCCATGCGGTCCTTCATCCGGTTTTCGAGCCCCAGATTGAGTTCGGCAACCCGCTCGCGAAAAAGCTCGCGACGGCGCGGGCCGAGCGCCGAACGCAGCCCACGACGTTCGCCGCGCCGCGCTGCAAGCGCAAGGTTTTCCTCGATCGAAAGCGACCCGCAACTGCCGGCCAGCGGATCCTGGAACACCCTGGCGACGAGACCAGCACGGGCGGATGTCGACTTGCGCGTCACATCGGTCTTGCCGATCATCACCTTGCCTTCGTTGGCCAGCACGTCGCCGGCCAGAACCCCGAGCAGGGTCGATTTGCCGGCACCGTTAGAGCCGATCACGGTCACGAATGAGCCTTCCTCGATCGTCAGGTTGACGCCTTTCAGCGCCTCCTTCTGCAGCGGCGTGCCCTTACCGAAGGTGACATGGATATTGCTGAGATCGATCATGACGAAGCTCCCCGGCGCAGGCGCGGCAGAACGAGCGCCACGGCCACCAGAACGGCCGTGACGAGATTGAGGTCGGAGGCTTTCAGGCCAAGCGCATCCGTCGACAGCGCCAGCTGGATGGCGATGCGATAGAGGATCGAGCCGACGACGCAGCCGATCAGCGCCAGGAGGATTCCGCGTGCTCCGAACAACGTCTCGCCGATGATGACGGCGGCAAGGCCGACGACGATCGTGCCGACACCGGAGGTGACATCTGCAAAGCCGTTGGTCTGCGCAAACAGCGCGCCGCCCAGCGCCACAAGCGCATTGGAAAGCGCAAGACCGAGATAGACCTGCCAGCTCGTATCGATGCCCTGCGCCCGCGACATGCGCGGATTGGCGCCGGTCGCGCGCATGGCAAGCCCGGCATCGCTTTCGAGAAAGCGCCAGACGGCGATGACCGCGATCACCACCAGCACGCCGACGAACAGCGGCCGCACATATACTTCACGCAGGCCCAGGCCGAAGAACGGGCTCAGCATCGTATCGGCATTGATCAGCGCCACATTCGGCTTTCCCATCACCCGGAGGTTTACGGAAAAGAGTGCGATCATCGTCAGGATCGAGGCGAGCAGGTTGAGGATACGGAAGCGCACGTTGAGAAACGCCGTCACCGTCCCGGCAGCGGCACCGGCCAGCATGGCAGCCAAGGCCGCAATCCACGGATTGATACCAACAGTGATCAGCACGGCCGCAACTGCTGCACCGAGCGGAAACGACCCGTCGACCGTGAGATCGGGAAAATCGAGCACGCGGAAGGCGAGAAATACACCGATGGCGACAAAGGCGAAAACCAGCCCGAGTTCCACTGCGCCCCAGAAGGCGATCTGACTAAGCACCTTGTCGTGCTCCCCTTTTTATCCGTCGCGTTTCGCGCCGGTTGGTCGTCGGTCACACCGGATGACGATGATATCATCCGGTGCGTTGATGAGAGACGGCTTATTCGACCGTGCGCGTGGCGCGCGAAACAATGGCCTCAGGCAGCGTCACGCCCATGCGGGTTGCAGCACCCTTGTTGATGACGAGATCGGTACCGGCAGCAACGGTCACCGGAATATCGCCGGGAGCCTCACCCTTGAGGATACGGGCAACGATCACGCCGGTCTGCTTGCCGACATCGTAATAGTTGAAGCCGAGAGCGGCAACGGCACCACGATCGACCGAACCGGTATCGGCGGCATAAAGCGGGATCTTGGCTTCTTCGGCAACGCCGACGGCGGCTTCGAACGCCGAAACGATCGTGTTGTCGGTCGGGATGTAGAAGACATCGGCGCGGCCGACGAGACCGCGGGCAGCGCCCTGCACTTCAGCGGACTTTGTCGCAACCGATTCCACCACCGTCATGCCGTTCTTGGCAGCTTCTTCCTTCAGCGCCGCGAGGATCGAAACCGAGTTGGTTTCAGCCGTGTTGTAAAGGAAACCGATCGACTTCGCGTTCGGCGAGATTTCCTTGATCAGCTTGATATGCTCGGCAACCGGCGACATGTCCGAAAGACCGGTTACATTGCGACCGGGCTTGGCGACATCCTTGACCAGCTGCGCACCGACCGGATCGGAAACGGCAGTAAAGACAACCGGAATATCGCGAGTTGCGGAAACGACGGCCTGGGCCGAAGGCGTGGAGATCGGCACGATGACGCTCGGCTCTTCGCCGACGAACTGGCGAGCGATCTGCGCGGCCGTGCCGGGATTGCCCTGCGCGGACTCATACAGGAATTTCAGGTTCTCACCGTCCTTGTAGCCTGCCTCGGCCAGTGCTGCCTTCACGCCGTCACGAGCGGCATCGAGTGCAGGATGTTCGACGATCGCCGTCACGGCGACAGTGACGTCGGCAGCTTTTGCAGGCATGGCGAGAGCCGTCGCTGCAGCAAGGGCAAGAATGAAAGCGCGCATAGGTTTCCTCCGGGCGATTTTTAGCTTTTTGGCTTCTTAGGGAGCCGGGCAGCCGAAATCAACAAACACCTGACCGCAGCGACTGATCCGCGACACACCGACACCTGCTTTCGGCAGCCATGCAACAATTGCATCACACCAAGTCGGCAAATTCGCTTGCGTGAAAAATACTTTTAATCCAAATAATTTGAATGCACAGAAAATCAAATGATCCAAAAGCCGTATTCGGCGGCACCGTTGTCGTGTTTGCCAGAAGGTGGCGCATGTTCATCGATGAAAAGCTGGCGGAAAGCGGCCTGACGGACGCCAGCTGGACACCGCTGATCTACCTGCACCGGCTGGGTGACGGCCTGCTTCAGAAGGAACTCGCCGCCGCTTCCGGCCTCGACGAATCCAGCCTCGTGCGGCTGATCGATATCCTGTCGAAACGCGGCCTTCTCGAACGCCGGATCGATCCGGACGACCGCCGCGCACGCAGGCTCCATCTCACCGAAGAAGGCAGGAAGACGGCCTGTGCCATCCGCGCACAGCTCGTGGCGCTGGAAAAAGACCTGCTCGACGATTTCAGCGACGAGGACATTGCAGCCATGCTGCACATCTGCGAACGCGTCGAGGAGAAAATGGAGAAGGCTAAAGCCGGAATGAAGACTGAATCATGAGAGCGCTTTCCGCCATGTTCGATATCGACCCGGCCCGGTTACGCTTCACCGCGCGCACAGCGATCGCAGCCTGCTTGGCGCTGGTGATCGGCACTCTCATCGGCCTTGATCATCCGCAATGGGCAGCGATGACTGTCTGGATTACTGCCCTGCCGACACAGGGCCAGCGGCTGGAGCGGAGCCTGGCCCGTGTCGTAGGCACCATCGCCGGTGCGCTGGCAGGTGTCGGCCTTATGGTTTTGGCCGGCAATGATCCGCTTGGCATCATCATCGGGCTTTTGCTCTGGCTTGGATTGTGTTCAGGGATCGGGAACCTGATTACAGGCCCCGCGTCCTATGTCAGTCTTCTCGCCGGCTATTCCGCGGCGATGGTAGCACTCCTCGGCTACGGCCACGAAAGCTCGCTTTTACTGCTCGCGATCGATCGGATAGCAACAATCTGCCTCGGCGGCGCGGTGGGTACGATCGTCGCCCTGGCCTTTTCTCCCAAGCCTCAGCCAGTCGACATTTCCAAGCGTGTGAAAACAGTCATGTGCGAATGCCTCGACCATATAGTCGCGGGAGCAAGCGACAAGGCCGAACGCACACGCCTGATTCTGGAAATTACTGCACTGGATGAAAACCTCGACATAGCATCTGCCGGTTCGATTGGCGTTCGCCGAAAAGCCCGGGACATCCGCAGTCTCCTATCCGCTCTCACTGAACTGCTTCTGGATACACAATCGCCAAGCCATCCAAGCCCTGAAGGGGCACGGATGACACCTCTGGAGCAGAATGACATACCCGAACGATTGCAACTGATGGCAGACGAGCTGGAGGCGGATAAACCGTATCAGGCAAACCTGTTGAAAGCATTGGCGCCGCTCTGGCAGCGCGCGAACCGAACAGCGGCAACGATCGGTCCGGTAGCGGATCGCCACCGGCTTCCGCTTCCGCATCACGACTGGATAGGTGCCCGTTATGCGGCATTCAGATCAATGAGCGCAGTTGCGGCAACCGGGCTGGTTTGGATCCTCACGGGCTGGGCACTCGGACCCTACATGGTCATGGGCGCAGCAATTATGACCTCGGTCTTCTCGACCTTCCCGAATCCCGGTCTGCAAATGCGCTGGGTCGTCGGAGGCTCGATCAGTGGTGCCCTAGCTGCAGTGCTGGCTCATCTCTTCATTTTACCTATGGCAGGCAGCGTCACTATCGCCGCCCTGCTTACAATGCCTCTGATCCTTCTCGGCATGTTCGTCATGGCTCATCGCCGCGTCGGACTGGCTGGCATGGAATACAATCTCATTTACCTGCTGATGATGAATCCGACCGTGCCGGCGGATCCTGAGCTTGGTCATGTACTGTTGCAGGCCTCCGCTGTCCTGCTCGGCCCGGTCAGCGCCTATCTCGCCTTCGTCGCCCTGCCCGTCGACACCCGCCGCCGGCTGGATTTCGTCATCAGGCTGATGGTGCATGAGCTGACCGCCATAGCCGGGGGCGCATTCGACAAGCCCGGGCGCCACCTGCATTGGCGCATGCGCATCTATCATCGCCTTGTCACGCTCGTTCGCTGGAGCGAACGCAGCGGAAACGGAGGAGACTTTGCCGTGAATGGCGGCATGGGAACTCTGCTCATCGGAAACAGTCTACACGCAATCCGCAGCATGATGGAGGAGCCTGACGTTGATGCCGGCTCGAAACGCGCGCTTCGCGCAACGTTGTTAAGCGTTGCCCACCTGTCACGAAAACCCGATCGTGTCGTGAGAGCTTTCAAGAGGGCAGCAGCAAAACTGCAGGCGACATATCCGCAAGATGCCAGCCGATTGAGCGAGACGGCCGCTCTCGTCGCGGCCAATCAGGATTTCTTTCGCCGGGCTGGCTGAGCCCAAAAGGCTCAGTCGTCGTCCTCACCGTGGCCGGCGATCATCATCGCCTCGAAGGCCAGACGCTCGGTCTTGCGCATGCGTTCAGATTCCGACTTCAGCTGGCCGCAGGCAGCGAGAATATCGCAACCGCGCGGCGTGCGGATCGGGGAAGCATAACCTGCCGCATTGATGAAATCTGCGAACTTTTCGATCGTCGCCCAGTCGGAGCACTGGTAGTTGGTGCCCGGCCACGGGTTGAACGGGATGAGGTTGATCTTCGCCGGAATGCCTTTCAACAGCTGAACCATCAGCTTGGCGTCTTCCAGACTGTCATTGACGTCCTTCAGCATCACATATTCGAAGGTGATGCGGCGGGCATTCGACAGGCTCGGATAGGCGCGGCAGGCGTCGAGCAGTTCCTTCAGCGGATATTTCTTGTTGATCGGAACCAGCATATCGCGCAGCTCGTCGCGCACCGCATGCAGCGAAATCGCCAGCATGACGCCGATCTCTTCGCCCGTCCGGTAGATTTCCGGCACGACACCCGAAGTCGACAATGTCACGCGACGCTTCGACAGCGACAGACCGTCACCATCGGTAGCGATCAGCAGCGCGGTCTTGACGCTCTCGAAATTGTAGAGCGGCTCGCCCATGCCCATCATCACGATATTGGTGACCTTGCGGTCGCCTGTCGGAACGAAAGCGCCCGGCGGCGTGTCGGCGCCCGGAAAATCGCCCAGACGATCGCGCGCCAACAGAAGCTGCGACAGGATTTCTTCCGCCGTCAGGTTGCGCACCAGCTTCTGCGTGCCGGTGTGACAGAAGGAACAGGTGAGCGTGCAGCCGACCTGACTGGAAATGCACAACGTGCCGCGGCCTTCTTCCGGAATATAGACGGTCTCGATCTCGACCGGACGACCGGCACCGCGCGACGGGAAGCGCAACAGCCACTTGCGGGTGCCGTCATTCGAGATCTGCTCCTCGACGATTTCCGGGCGGGCAATAGTGAAATGCTCCTTCAGCATCTCACGCATGTCCTTGGCGACATTGGTCATCGCATCGAAATCGGAGACGCCGCGGATATAGAGCCAGTGCCACAGCTGGTTGACGCGCATGCGCAGCTGCTTTTCCGGCACGCCCTTCTCATGCAGGGCTTTCGCCATCTGCGGCCGCGTCAGGCCGATCAGCGAGGGCTTGGATGTGAAAAGATCCGGATTGGCAACCAGCGGCTTCTTGGCGATGGCACCGGGGGCAATGGCCTCTGTGACTGACATATTCTATCCCGTTCGAGCACATGCACATCGCCACCGCTTAGGTAGGCGGAAGGGCTGGGGCATGTCTGTGCGTGAAACCTGTATCGGTCGTGGCAACATCAGGCCCGACCATGTTGGCGCGGGCTTTAGCATCAAAATAGGCCGGCGTCACCCTGTCTTCAACAAACACTAAAGGCCGGTCGAACGACCGGCCTCCGCTTAAATCGACGGCGTGCCGCTTACTTGCAGGTTTCGATTTGCTTCAGTGCAGCCGAAATGCCCTGCAGAGAATAGGCGTAATTGGTTTTCGTGCCACGGCCGGAAACGGCGCTGACGCTCATATTGTGGCCGGTCTTCATCGCGTTGACGAGTGCCGGCTCTTCCGCCGCATTCTCGACCCAGGCAGCCTTTTCCTTGGTGAACATGGTAAAATTCTTGCCGTCGATGGTGACCGTCACCTTCGAATTGGCCTGCAGCGGATAACCGACCATTGCCTGCGGCTCATAGGAAACGCTCTGGCCCGGACGTTGCGACACGATGAAGAAAATGTCACCGTGATCGACGCTGGCAGGTTCCTTGGTGGTCGGAACGGAAAGGACATAGCAGACCGTGCTGTTGCCGGACTTGTACGAATAGGCACCCCATGCCTTGAATTGCTGGATGCGGGTCGGCGTCTGAGCCGAGGCGATGCCTGCGCTTACGAAGGTAAGAGCAAGGGCGAGTGCGACTGTGCGTGCGGACATGGTTTCCTGCCGAGTTTTGTTATACGTGACGCTTCAACGGTAAGGGTGGGTGAAGCGGGCCATGATCTGGTTCATTTTGACTTAATTCTGGTTACCAATCCGTCAACATTGGAATTGGTTGCGCGCTCGCTGTAATGTGCTGTCAATGACACAAGGAATAGGGCAACAGTTTGTCCTCTTCCAAACTCACGCAATGACATTAGTATGGTTGCATAGATGCGAATCTAGGCTTTGAAAGAATTGCGTAGTTTGGATGCAGGGTGACGATCGGGACTACTTTGCGCGCTTGACCAGGGCTGTCGCCATGGAGCGTGATCAGGCAGCCTTTGGCGTGCTCTTCGATCACTTTGCGCCCCGATTGAAAACCTGGCTGATGAGCCAGCGAATTCCCGTCGATGAAGCGGAAGAGCTTGTCCAGGAAGTGATGACCGTACTCTGGCATCGTGCGTCCCTCTACGACCCGCAAAAATCCTCGCTTTCTACCTGGCTGTACCGCATCGCGCGCAATCGCCGCCTGGATGCGCAGCGGCGCGCCAAGGGCAAGGATGCGCTCGGTGATGCGCAGTGGCAGATGATGGATATGCAGGCGACCGACTTGCTTGTCGAAGTCAAAGAACGCGACGCACGGGTGCGTGAGGCCCTGAGTAGGATACCGGGCGAACAGATGGAACTGGTCAAGGCCGCCTTTTTCCTCGGCCAAACTCACACAGAAATTGCCGAGGCTACCGGTCTTCCGCTCGGCACGGTGAAATCCCGCATCCGGCTTGCGTTCCGGCATTTGCGCCGCGCGCTCGAAGACGCGGTGCCGCCGTAAGACTGCATCTGGCCCCAGATCATGCCCGAGCTTTTGCGATATCGGGATCGTCGGCGAGAACCTGATCCGCCGCGTCATAATGGCGATCGGCGATATGGCCCTGTATCAATCTCAGCGCCGCCGCCAGTACCGCGAAGTCATCGGTAAAGCCGACCATGACGAACATATCCGGCACCAGATCGAAGGGCAGCACGAAATAGGCGAGTGCCGCCAGAAGCACACCGCGCACTCTGGTCGGTGTCTTCGGATCGACAGCGCAGTAATAGGCAGCCACCAAATCCCGGCTGAACGGCACGAACTTCACCGCCCGCTTCAGCGTCGGCCAGAATTTTGCACGCACCTGCTTTTCGCGACGATCCTGGGTGTCATCGTCGCCGGGCAGGAGAATTTCACCGATCTTTACGTCGTCCATGAGCGCTCCGTTGGAGACCTTCATCGATTTCACGTTTTCTATATGGAGAGCGACAATGGTCTTTCAAAGGCGCCAGTATCTCAAAGGCGGCGGCCTTTCAAAGGCGCCGCCCCCAGGCCTGGTCCATCATTGCGGCGAGGCGGAAATCACGGTCGGTCAACTGCTTCCTCGCATGCGTCGTCAATTTGACATCCACGCGGGAATAACTGTTGCTCCAGTCGGGATGATGATCGAGCTTTTCCGCAGCCAACGCGCATTCTGTCATGAAACCGAATGCCTCGGCAAAAGATCGGAATTTGAAGCATTTGCGAATAGCAAGACCATCCGCCGAAAGCTCCCAGCCTTCGAGCTTGGCCAACTCCCGGCTGACCTCGTCCGGTTCCAGCAATTCGTAACTCATGGGCGCAACGCCCTTTCAGAAACAGCTCTCTTAGAAATAGCTCTTCGCCGTTTCCGCGTCACTATATTCGTAGGCGTAACTGTCATCCCTCAAGGAAAAGATCTCTTCGGTCACATATGGACCTCCGCCGACGGATTCCTTTGAAGACAGGAGCACGAAACGCGAGACCTTGAACGGCGCGGTATGAAAATTGCCCCGGCCCGAGAGGTAGTGCACCACGTCGTCGAGACGGCAGTGGTTCAATCTTGCAAGTGTCACATGCGGCATGAACTTGCGCGGATCGGGCGGCAGTGCGATCCGCTGGCAGATCCGCTCGATTTCGGCCTGCAACGCCAGCATGTCCGGAGACATGGAAACACCAGCCCAGATCGAATGCGGTTTTTTTGATCCGAAAGAGCCGATACCTGTCAGTTGCGCCTGGAATTCGGGCCGGTCGATCCGGTCCAGCCGATCAACGATCTCGTCGGCGGTACGGTTGTCGACATCGCCGATGAAGCGCAGGGTGATATGATAATTCTCGACGTCGATCCATCGCGCGCCCGGTATTCCACCCCGAAGGAGGGACAGGCTCAAGGCAACATGGCGCGGGACTTCGAGGGCGGTGAAAAGTCTCGGCATACGCAGAACCTCCTCGAATCTCTAGCAGATATCAATAGCGGAACACGCAATCTCGTTCCGTGCAAGTTGTTATTTTGTGGCTGAACCGATCTCCCCCAAAAATGATTCCACCATGGGGAGAGTACGCTCGACCATCACGGCCACGCCCCTTGCGTTCGGATGCATTCCGTCTTCGAGCTGCATGCCCGGCACGGTCGTGACCCCGTCGAGAAAGAATGGATAGACCGGCACGGCATGTTTTTCGGCGAGCCTTTTGTAGATCGGATTGAACTTTTCCGCATAGTCGCCCCCCATATTCGGCGGCGCCAGAATGCCGGCCAGGAGAACCTTGATGCCGCGTTCCTTCAGCCGCGTCAGCATGGCATCGAGGTTCTTTTCCGATTGTTCGGGCGCAATGCCGCGCAGCGCATCATTGGCGCCGAGTTCGAGAATGACGCCGCCCGTCCCGTCCGGAACCGACCAGTCGATGCGCGAAAGGCCGCCGGAAGTCGTATCACCCGAAACGCCCGCATTGGTAATCATCACATTCAGCCCCTTGGCTTTCAGCGCCGCCTCCAGCTGGGCCGTGTAGGATTCCGAGGGCGCGAGCTGATATCCGGCCATCAGGCTGTCGCCGAAACCAACCAGATTGATCGCCTTCTCCTGCGCTCTCGCCGAACCTGAGCCGGCAAAGAGAGCAACCATGACGATGAAGTGAAGAAGGCTTGCTTTAAAACTCAACTCACGTCTCCTAGATTTCTACAACTGCGCTGCAGCAAAAGCCCGGCACTACTCCATGGATATAGGGTTATTCGCTTTGACTGAAACCGTTATCGACCTCAAAAATGCCGACCTCACTCTCGGAAGCGCTGCAGCCTCCGTCCATGTACTGAAAGGCATCGACCTGACGATCGCAGCCGGCGAAGCCGTCGGCATCATCGGCCCGTCCGGTTCCGGCAAATCGACCCTGCTGATGGTTCTGGCCGGTCTCGAACGGCTGGACAGCGGCGAAATCTTCATCAAGGGCGAACCCCTTCACAGCTTTTCCGAGGATGTGCTGGCAGAATTCCGCGGCCGCAACATCGGCATCGTCTTCCAGTCCTTTCATCTGATCGCCAACATGACGGCGCTGGAAAACGTCGCCGTGCCGCTGGAGCTCGCCGGCGTTTCCGACGCCTTCGACATTGCCAGGCGCGAATTGATGGCGGTTGGCCTGGGCGAAAGGCTCAGCCACTATCCCGGCCAGCTTTCCGGTGGCGAACAGCAGCGCGTGGCGATCGCCCGTGCGCTCGCCCCCTCGCCCGCGCTGCTGATCGCCGACGAGCCGACCGGTAATCTCGATACCGAAACAGGAAGGCAGATCGCCGATCTCTTGTTTTCAAAGCAGGCCGAGCGCGGCATGACGCTGCTTCTCGTCACCCACGACAACAGTCTTGCGGCTCGCTGCTCGCGCCAGATCCGCGTAAGATCCGGCGAAATCGTCGAGGATAGCGCCGGCCGCACCGCCGGTCAGGCGGTGTCGGCATGAGTGCGGCGATCGCCCGTATCTCCATCGCCTTCCGTCTGGCGCTGCGCGAAATGCGCGGCGGTCTCGGCGGCTTCTACATTTTCCTCGCCTGTATCGCACTTGGAACCGGAGCGATCGCGACCGTCAATTCCGTCTCGACGGCGATCACCGGTGCAATTGCCAATCAGGGCCAGGCACTGCTCGCCGGCGACATGCGCTTCGAACTCAACAACCGCGAAGCCAGCGAAAAGGAACGTGCCTTCCTTGATGGCCTCGGTGAAGTTAGCGTCTCGACCGGCTTGCGCTCGATGGCGCGGATGCCGGACGGCTCCGGCCAGGCGCTGGTCGAGGTCAAGGGTGTCGACGGCGCTTACCCGCTCTACGGGCAGATGCAGACCGATCCTCAGCAGCCGATTGACCAGCTTCTGGCACAACAGGGAAATACCTTCGGTGCCGTCGCCGCGCCGCTGCTTCTGGAGCGGCTGGGCCTTTCGGTCGGCGACGAACTCCTTCTGGGAAATACCCGCCTTGTGCTTAAAGGCACGATCGTCAATGAGCCCGACGCCCTTTCCGATGGTTTCGGTTTTGCACCAAGGCTGATGATCAGCGGAGATGCCCTCGCCGCATCCGGCCTGATCACCATCGGCAGCCTTGTTGAGCATTCTTACAAGATTCGTCTCGAGGACCCCTCGACCCGATCCGCAATCGTCACCCGCGCAAACCGTGATTTCCCCGATGCCGGCTGGTCGGTGCGCACCAGCGATCGCGCCGCGCCTTCGCTTGCCGAAAATATCGACCGTTTCTCGCAATTCCTCACGCTTGTCGGCCTCACGGCTCTCATCGTAGGCGGCGTCGGCATCGCCAATGCGGTGCGCGCTTTCCTCGATGCCAAACGGACGACCATCGCCACATTCAAATGCCTCGGCGCTCCGGCCTCGGTCGTGACGATGATCTATCTTTTCCAGATCATGCTTCTGGCCGCGATCGGAATTGTCGTCGGCCTCGTGATCGGCGCGATCTCGCCCTTCATCGCCTTCCGTTATCTCGAAGGCGTGCTGCCCGTTCCCGAACAAGCAACCATCTATGGCGGCGCTCTGGCGATAGCGTCCGCCTTCGGCCTGCTCGTCACCTTCGCCTTCACCATCCTGCCACTCGGCCACGCGCGGGAAGTGCCGGCAACGGCGCTGTTCCGTGAACAGGGTTTCGAGGCAAGGCGCCTGCCGTCATGGCCCTATCTTCTCGCAGCCGGAGCGGCACTCGCGGCACTCGCCGCGCTGGCTATCTTCTGGGCCGACGACCGGCGCATCGCCTCCGTCTTCCTTGTCGCGGTTGCCGGAGCCTTCCTTCTGCTGCGAGTGGTCGCCGCCGGCATTGCGGCGCTTGCCCGACGGAGCCCGCGAGTCAACTCGCCCGCCCTCCGCCTGGCGATCGGAAACATTCACCGCCCCGGCGCACTGACTCCATCCGTCGTATTGTCGCTCGGCCTCGGTCTCGCGCTGCTCGTGACACTGGCGCTGATCGACGGCAACATGCGCAACCAGCTGACCGGGCGCATCACCCAAGGGGCGCCGAACTTCTTCTTCGTCGACGTCCAGAGCGCCGAAGTCGACGGCTTCCGGCAGCTGTTGAAGACGCAGGCTCCCGAAGGAAAGGTCTTCGAGGTTCCGATGCTGCGCGGGCGCATTCTCGCCTTCAATGGCAAGGACGTCAGCCAGATGAACGTCCCGCCGGAAGGCCGCTGGGTTCTGCGCGGCGACCGCGGCATTACCTACGCGAAGAACAAGCCGGAAAGCTCGACGCTGACCGCTGGCGAATGGTGGCCGGAAGATTATGACGGCGAACCCCTCGTCTCCTTCTCTGCGGAAGAGGCGGGCGAACTTGGCCTGAAGCTCGGCGACACCGTCACCGTCAATGTTCTCGGCCGCAACATTACCGCAAAAATCGCCAGTTTTCGCAATGTCGAGTGGGAATCGCTCTCGATCAATTTCGTCATGGTCTTTTCGCCAAACACCTTCCGCGGCGCCCCCCACGCCTGGCTGGCAACCTTGACTGAGCCATCCGCTTCGGCAGCGAAGGAAGCCGAAATCCTGAGAACAGTAACCACGGCCTATCCGACGATCACAAGCGTCAGGGTCAAGGATGCGATCGACCTGGTCGATCAGCTGGTGGGTCAGCTTGCAACCGCCATCCGGGCGGCAGCGGCAGTCGCGCTCGTCGCGTCGGTTCTGGTCCTGGCCGGTGCGCTCGCCGCCGGCAACCGAGCCCGCACCCATGATGCGGTCGTGCTGAAGACGCTCGGCGGTACGCGCCGCATGCTGATGCGTGCCTTCGGTTACGAATACCTGATCCTCGGCACGGCGACCGCGGTCTTCGCACTGCTTGCCGGCGGATTGTCGGCCTGGTTCGTGGTTGCCCGCATCATGCGCATGCCATCCTCCTTCCTGCCGGACGTCGCGGTACTCACGCTTGTGATCTCGCTGGTTCTGACGGTCGGTATCGGCCTTATTGGCACCTGGCGCATTCTCGGCCAGAAGGCGGCTCCGGTGTTGCGGGAACTCTAGGGTCATTCCAGCATAAGCGAGAACCGGCTTTGTGTCCGGGGTTACACCAAAACAAAGAGATAGGACGGTTTCGCGGTTCGAAGAAGCGTGAAAACGCCCTGATCACTCAGGGGTTGCAAAATACCGGAAATATCCGTCGAATTCGCGCAATAATATCCCAGAGGTTGCTAAATTACACGCGCAGTTGATGTTTTCCAGCGGCGAACCCCTTGTATGCAAAGCGATCTCGCATCATATTCTACGTCAGGCTTGCTGGAGCTCCGCAGCGGCGCCTGGGTCATATATTAGGGGGCCCGACACCGTAGTAATTCCGGAGCTTAAAGAGGAAACAATGGCTGACTTCAACAACTACCAGAACCGAATGGCGCAGTCCCGTGCGCAGTCCGGTGAGATGATCGATGCAGGCCTGCGCGCCTACATGCTTCGGGTCTACAACCTGATGGCACTCGGACTTGCGATCACCGGTGTTGCTGCTTACGGCACCTATGCATTCGCGGCCTCCAACCCGGCCGTTGCACAGGCGCTTTACGGCGGTCCGCTCAAGTGGGTTATCATGCTGGCTCCGCTGGGCATGGTGTTCTTCCTGAGCTTCCGCATCAACAAGATGAGCGTTCCGGCTGCGCAGATGACCTTCTGGGTCTATGCCGCACTGATGGGTCTCTCGCTGTCCTCGATCTTCCTGGTCTTCACCGGCCAGAGCATCGTTCAGACATTCTTCGTCACCGCAGCATCGTTTGGCGCCCTGTCGCTTTACGGCTACACGACGAAGAAGGACCTGTCCGGCCTCGGCTCGTTCCTGATCATGGGTCTGTTCGGCCTGATCATCGCGTCGATCGTCAACATCTTCCTACAGTCGTCTGCAATGGGCTTCGCGATCTCCGCCATCGGCGTGCTGATCTTCGCTGGCCTGACCGCGTACGACACGCAGAAGATCAAGGAAATGTACTGGGACGGTCACGACTCCGCCACGACGGGCCGCATGGCCATCATGGGCGCACTGACCCTGTACCTCGACTTCATCAACCTCTTCACCTTCCTGCTGCAGTTCATGGGCAACCGCGACGAATAAGCGGAAGAGTGATCGTTACGAAGAAGGCGGCTTTCGAGCCGCCTTTTTTGTTGCCTGGTTTTTTGAGCAAGCCTAGGCTGGACACAGTTTCAAACCAACATCCCGCTTGTTCCCCGCCATGACATTTTCCATTCGCAATGCTACTGCGGCCGACCTTCCGGCCATCACCGAAATCTATCGTGACAGCGTGCTGAACGGCACTGCAAGTTACGAAATCACTGCCCCCGACCTGATCGAGATGACCAGCCGCCAGTCCGGCATCATCGAAAAAGGGTACCCCTATATCGCAGCGGAAGCGGAAGACGGCAGCCTTCTCGGCTATGCCTATGCCTCAGCATTCCGCACCCGCCCGGCCTATCGCTGGCTAGTGGAGGATTCGATCTATCTCGCACCCGAAGCCCGCGGCAAAGGCGTCGGCAAGGCCCTGCTGAAGGAATTGCTGATCCGCTGTGAAGCGCTCGGTTTCCGGCAGATGGTAGCCGTCATCGGCGGCGCCAGCCCCGCTTCGGTTGCCGTCCACAAAAGTCTCGGCTTCGAGATGACCGGCACGCTGAAAGGCACGGGCTTCAAACATGGGAAATGGCTGGATACAGTCCTGATGCAGGTCTCGCTTGGTGAAGGCACTAAAACCGACCCGGATCTTGCAGCCTATCCCGGAACGCTGTTTGCGGGATAACGCGGAGTCGTAAGCACCCATCGCTGCGCATCAATCGATCAGCTTCAAAGCCTTGTCGAAAACCTTCAGCACCTGCTGCAGTTCATGACCCCGTTTGAGAATCATGCCGTTAGTGCTGATCACCGAATAGGCGCCCTGTTTGCCGGCAAGCTTGGGATTTTTCTCCACTCGGAAAAGCGGCATCTCACCGGATCGTTTGAAGATGGAAAAGACTGCCCGATCCTTCAGATGATCGATCGCATAGTCCTTCCACTCGCCTTCACCGACCATGCGGCCGTAAATCCAGAGAATGGCATCCAGCTCGCGCCGGTGAAATGTCACTGGAACAGGGTCAAGGCTCCGCTTGTATTCGCTGAGACTGACGACAACGGCCGCATCCTGGGGCCGCGCGCCCGCTGGCAAATCAGACTGATCGGCCATCAAAGCTCCAAACGTTACATGTCTTTGGTATGACAGTGTGCCCGACCCGTACAAAAATGCAAGTCATCGAGAAGGCTGCAGCAAGCGTCCCCCGCCGGGACAGATTTTTTCATCTGCCTAAATTCGGACAAAACAGCGCCAAAATCGGCATACATGTTGCGGCTGTTGGTTGGCGCGTTTAGCGCCATTGGCCCGGTCAGGTGCATTGACCCTTACCCCCAGCCCCCCAATGTTTCCGGGCCGGGCCATCCAACAACTTTCCAAGCTCATCGAAAAAAACGGCCGCCGGTTTCGCCCCAGGCAAAGACCGGGCACGATTTCCTGTTTTGAAAAAAGGCAGAAACGTCTTCGGAAAATATCCGGTCAGTCTTTTTTGCGGCCTGCCATCAAGACCGTCGCACCGATGATCGAGGCAGGCTCGCCTCCTGAACCAGATGTCTGCAGGAGGATGGCGCAGCCGTCCTTTTTGGTCTTGCCAAGCGCCTTGCCGGGCAGTTTCAGCGTCATCTTCTGGCCGTTCCACATACCGACCGACTGCACGTCGTAAACGGCATGCCAGTATTCCATGTTCTTGCCGCTGTTTTCGCCCTTGGTCACGTCCACCTGCTGGTGCTTGGTGAAATAGGCAACCACGACATCGGCCTGTCCCTGCCCTTCGCCGATCTCGATCTCGATCTCGTCCCCGTGCATGGTAGCAGCGACGGGGACGGTCAGGCCCTTGCCGGCTTTCTGCAGATCATTGACCTTGCCATTGATGACCGTCTGATCGGTGCCCTTCACATGCTCGCGGCCGTTGATGATCGCCTGCGGCGTGTAGACACCACTGCGCCCCATCGTCTTGGCGTAACCATATTGCCGCTCGGTGTTTTCCTTGGAGGACAGCGTGTCGGTCCAGCCGAGATAGTTCCAGTAGTCCACATGATAGGAAAGCACCACGAGATCACCCTGGGCCACCAGCTGCGACAGCGTGTTGTCGGCCGGCGGACAGGAAGCACAGCCCTGCGAGGTGAAAAGCTCGACGACGCCCTTTGGCGACCGCACCTCTCCGGCCGATGCGATACTGCCAACGAGCAGGCTCGCAAGGACGATAACGGCACGCAAGGCAAACGGCATGGATGACGAACCTTTTGTCAGGGCAATCGCAAGAAGCGGTTGCCATCGGCAGGAAAGAAAACAAATCTCTGGGCTGGCGGAAAGTAACCATCCACAATTTCAAGAGAAAGTCACGATGGGGTGAGAACGGAGAATGTGATTAATCGTCGCCTTTTGGTTGTAAAATCAACTCGGGCAACACCGAGGGATTAGACGAGCTTAAGCAAACCCTGCGCGAGATAAACCGCACCTACGCCGGTCACGACCCAACGGGTCCAGGCGCGAAAGTTTGCATCCGTCATCTTCTGCAGAATACCGTTTCCGGCCCGTGCGCCGAGGATCGCAATCGGTGCAGCAATCAGCACAGCGATCGCGTCCACAGTCGGCAACTGCGAGGCTGCATCCCAGTAGAAGGCGATCTTGGCGAGATGCGACAACGTCTGGATCGACGCCTTGGTGGCGATGATCTTGCGGCGGTCCATCTGGGTGCGGATGAAGAAGATATCGACGGTTGGACCGGCGACACCGACGCTGATCGTCATCGCGCCGGAAAGAAGCCCCGCCAGAAACGCATGCGACGGCCGTGAGGCGTCAAGCTGCAACCTGTTGACCGGCAGCCAGACAAGGATCGGCATCAGCCCGACGCCGATCAGAACCACGATCAGGCTCGGCGTATAATTGGTCAGGAACAGGACGACCGCCGACAGCGCTACCCCGGAACACAGGATGGAAAGGATCCGCCAGTCGATATAGGCGCGAGAAAACCAGGCGCGCGATCCGTTCGATACCATCTGGATGACGCCCTGGATCGCGATCGCGGTGCCGACGGGATAGAGGAAAAGCAGAACCCAAAGCAGGATCAACCCGCCGGCCATGCCGAAAATGCCGGAAAGCAGCGACGTCAGGAAAACGGTGACGGCCATTCCGATGAAGATGATGAGGGACAATAGAATACGCCTGAGAGATAGAGCAGCCCCTCATCCGCCTGCCGGCACCTTCTCCCCCGCGAGCGGGAAGAAGGAATGTACCGCACCGCTCTGCCACATGTGCAACAACGGCGTAGGCCCCTAACCCTCTCCCCGCAAGCGGGGAGAGGGTTAGGTTGAGGAGCGCCCCAATTACTGAAAACCACCCGCCGGAATGCCCGGCGGGTGGCTGATGTCGTTAAGCCGCGAGATCCCGCAGAACCGTCTGCAGGATGCCGCCATTGTTCATGTAGATAACCTCGTCGAGCGTATCGATGCGGCAGAGGATGTTGATCTCCTTCACCGTGCCGTCGCCATAGGTGATCTGGGCGGTCTTCCATTCGCGCGGCTTGATATCGCCTTCGAGGCCCTCGATGGTGACGACTTCGTCACCTTTGAGGTTGAGCGAAGCCCAGGTCGTACCCTCTTCGAAGACGAAAGGAACGACGCCCATGCCGACAAGGTTCGAGCGATGGATACGCTCGAACGACTGGGCGATCACTGCCTTGACGCCCAAGAGGTTGGTACCCTTTGCAGCCCAGTCGCGCGACGAACCGTTGCCATATTCGACACCGGCGAAGATGACCAGTGGAACGCCCTCTTCCTTGTATTTCATCGCCGCATCGTAAATCGACATCTCTTCCTTCGACGGATAGTGGATGGTGTAGCCGCCTTCCTTGCCGTTCGGGCCGAGCATGTGGTTGCGGATGCGAATATTGGCGAACGTGCCACGCATCATCACTTCGTGATTGCCGCGACGCGTGCCGTACTGGTTGAAGTCTGCAACGGCGACGCCGTTTTCGGTGAGATAAGCACCGGCCGGCGAGGACGCCTTGATTGAACCGGCCGGAGAAATGTGGTCGGTGGTGATCTTGTCACCGAAGAGACCAAGCACGCGGGCGCCCTTGATATCCTTCAGGCCCGAGCCCTTTTTGCCCATGCCGACGAAGTAAGGCGGGTTCTGCACATAGGTCGACTTGTCGTCCCAGGCATAGGTCTCGCCATCCGGGATCTGCACGGCCTGCCAGTTTTCATCACCCTTGAACACGTCCGCATACTTGCTCTCGAACAGTTCGCGAGTGACGTATTTGGCGATGAACTCCTGCACTTCGGCAGATGTCGGCCAGACATCCTTGAGGAAGACCGGCTGGCCATCGCTGCCGATACCAAGCGGTTCCGTCGTCAGGTCCTTCTGCACCGTACCGGCCAGCGCATAAGCGACGACGAGCGGCGGCGAAGCCAGATAGTTGGCCTGGACATCCGGCGAGATACGGCCTTCGAAGTTTCGGTTACCGGAAAGCACACCCGAAACGATTAGGCCCTTGTCGTTGATCGTCTTGGAAATCGGCGCAGGCAGCGGGCCGGAATTTCCGATGCAGGTCGTGCAGCCGAAGCCGACAAGGTTGAAGCCAAGCGCATCGAGATCATTTTGCAAGCCGGACTTGGCAAGATATTCGCCGACGACCTGTGATCCCGGTGCAAGCGAGGTTTTCACCCACGGCGCGGTCTTCAAACCCTTGGCAACGGCGTTGCGGGCGAGAAGGCCGGCTGCGATCAGCACGCTCGGGTTCGAGGTGTTGGTGCACGACGTGATGGCGGCAATTGCCACATCGCCATGGCCGAGATCGAAATCCGTGCCTTCGACGGCATAACGGTTATCGAGCTGACCCGGCTTCTTGTAGTCGCTTTCCATCGAGCCGGCGAAACCGGAAGCAATGTTTTCCAGCGGAATACGGCCTTCCGGGCGTTTCGGACCGGCCATGGAAGGCACGACATCGCCGAGATCGAGTTCCAGCGTATCGGTGAAGACAAGCTCCGAACCGTCCGTTTCACGCCACATGCCCTGCGCCTTCGAATAGGCTTCGACGAGCGCGATACGCTCCTTGGTGCGGCCCGACATGTTGAGGTAGTTGACGGTTTCGGCGTCGACCGGGAAGAAGCCGCAGGTCGCGCCGTATTCCGGGCCCATGTTGCCGATGGTGGCACGGTCGGCGACCGGCATGTTGTCCATGCCCGGACCGAAGAATTCAACGAACTTCGAAACCACGCCCTTTTTGCGCAGCATCTGCACGACGGTGAGCACGAGGTCGGTCGCGGTGACGCCCTCTTTCAGCTTACCCGTCAGCTTGAAGCCGATGACTTCCGGCAGAAGCATCGAAACCGGCTGGCCGAGCATCGAGGCTTCCGCTTCGATACCGCCCACACCCCAGCCAAGAACGCCAAGGCCGTTAATCATCGTGGTATGGCTATCGGTGCCAACGCAGGTATCGGGATAGGCGGTGACTTCACCGTCTTCTTCATTGGTCCAGACGGTCTGGCCAAGATATTCGAAATTCACCTGGTGGCAGATGCCGGTGCCGGGCGGCACGACGCGAAAATTCTTGAACGCCTGCTGGCCCCATTTGAGGAAGCGGTAACGCTCGCCATTGCGCTGGTATTCCAGCTCGACATTGCGGGCGAAGGCAGTCGGCGTGCCGAATTCGTCGACGATGACAGAGTGGTCGATCACGAGATCGACGGGCACGAGCGGATTGATCTTTTCCGGATCGCCGCCGAGCGACTTGATGCCGTCACGCATGGCGGCAAGATCGACGACCGCCGGAACGCCGGTAAAGTCCTGCATCAGAACGCGGGCCGGGCGATAGGCGATTTCAGCCTCGGTCAGACCCTTGTTGCTCAGCCATTCGGCAACAGAGAGAATCTGCTCCTTTGTAACGGACTTTCCGTCTTCGAAGCGCAGCAGGTTTTCGAGCAGCACCTTCATCGAGAAGGGCAGCTTGGAAACACCCGCCAAGCCGTTCGCTTCGGCCTTGGGCAGTGAGTAATAGACATAGTCCTTACCGCCTACGGTAAGGACGGAACGACATTGAAAGCTATCGATAGATTTCGTCACGGATTAGAACCCCGCTGATATCAAGAGCCAACACGCGCGTGCGGACGCCTATGCATTAGAAATGCACTATAGGATGCGGGTGCGACCATTTCCGCTGTCCGCACGAGAAGATTTTGGTCTTCAGGTCCGGCGCTGAGTGGAAATCACGCCGGCCGCTGGCGTGGTTGCTATGTATATAGATAGTTTCTAAGAACCTTCCAGACACTTTGTCGCAGCGGGCAAAAGATTTTTTGCGGCTAGATGATTGAGAACTTAAACAAGGTTTCCGTGATGCGGCTGACGGCCGAAAACTTGAGCGCCAGACGCGGCGAAGACCTGATTTTCAAGGACATTTCCTTCACTTTGGAAGGGGGCGAAAGCCTTGTCCTGACGGGGAAAAACGGCTCGGGAAAATCGACACTGCTGCGCGCCGTGGCCGGTCTTCTGCGGCCCGAAAGCGGGCGAGTGACCTGGGAGCAGGATGGCGCAGAGGCTGAAATGCGCGCCGCCGAAGCCTGCCACTATCTCGGCCACCGCAATGCGATGAAGGCCGAACTGACCGTCTCGGAGAACCTTTCCTTCTGGCGCGATTTCCTCGGTGATTTTAATGGAAATGCCGGCATAGGCATCGGCGAAGCAGCAGAAGCGGTCGGCCTCGGAGGCATCACCCACCTGCCTTTCGGCTATCTCTCCGCCGGCCAGCAGCGCCGCATGGCGTTTGCAAAACTGCTCGTCGCCTGGCGTCCGGTCTGGATCCTGGATGAACCGACCGCCGCGCTGGATGTGAGTGCCGAAGAGGTGTTTACAGGGCTGATAAAAGAGCATCTGGCCGCTGGCGGCATCGCGCTTGCCGCGACCCACCAGCCGCTCGGGCTGGAGGAGGCGCAGGAATTGCGGATGACAGGATTTGCCGGGCTGATGGAGGATATATGGTGACCCATTATCGTCTCGCCCAGTCAGCCCCCCTCTGCCCTGCCGGGCATCTCCCCCACAAGGGGGGAGATCAGCTGGGCGCACTCTCCTCAGACCACTTCAGTCTTGCCGCAAAGCGCATGCTTTTTGGAAGAGCGACAGTCAGGCCTCTGGTGATCTCCCCCCTTGTGGGGGAGATGTCCAGCAGGACAGAGGGGGGTAACTCCACCCACCAAGATAGCGGTCCTCATCCCATGGCTGATAGCAATACGCGGGGAACTCGAGCCCGATGACCGCCCTCCTCCTCCGTGACCTGAAACTCTCGGTCCGTGCCGGCGGCGGCGCACTGATTGGCGTGCTGTTCTTCATGACGGTCGTCGCCGTCATCCCCTTTGGAGTTGGGCCGGATCTCAATCTTCTCTCCCGTATCGGCCCGGCCATCGTGTGGATCGGCGCACTTCTCTCCGCACTCCTGGGCCTCGACCGCATGTTCCAGACCGACCGCGAGGACGGATCACTTGACCTGATCCTGATGCAGGAACACCCGCTGGCGCTGACTGTGCTGGTCAAATGTCTCGCCCACTGGCTCGGCAACGGCCTGCCGCTGGTCATCGCCTCGCCGCTTCTCGGCCTGTTCATGAACATGAGCGAAGTCGCGATCGGCGCGACCATGCTGACGCTTTTGGTCGGCACGCCGGCGCTGACTTTCATCGGCGCGGTGGGTGCTGCCGTCGCCGTTGCCCTTCCCCGTGGCGGCCTGCTGGTCTCGATCCTCGTCCTGCCGCTGGCAATCCCGGTATTGATCTTCGGCGTCAGCGCATCCTATGCGGCTGTCGAAGATCCCGCCCCCTTCATGCCGCCTTTTCTGATATTGGTGGCCATCACGATGTTTTTTGCGGTGATCGGTCCTATCGGCGCGGCACTCGCTTTGCGAAACACGGCCGATTGATTAGAATCATTCTCGAAAACGCACGACCCGGTTAGAAAGTCCAATGCCCGAAAGCCTTGCCATCACGAAAATCTCCGATCTGGCCAACCCGACACGCTTCCTCGGCCTGGCGGCGCGTATCCTGCCATGGATGGCCGGCATCACCGCGATCCTCTTTGCAATCGGGCTTTATCTCACCTTTGCCAGCGAAGGCGATTACCAGCAGGGCATGACGGTGCGCATCATGTATGTGCATGTGCCGGCCGCCTGGCTGTCGATGATGTGCTATTCGGTCATGGCCATGTCGGCGATCGGCACGCTCGTCTGGCGCCATCCACTGGCGGATGTTTCCCACAAGACCGCTGCACCGCTTGGTGCAGCCTTCACCCTCATCGCACTCGCCACCGGATCGCTCTGGGGCAGGCCGATGTGGGGCACATGGTGGGTCTGGGATGCAAGGCTGACTTCCGTTTTCGTGCTGTTTTTGATGTATCTCGGCCTGATTGCGCTCAATCGCGCCATGGACGATCCAAGCCGTGCTGCCCGCGTTTCGGCCGTGCTGATCCTGATCGGCTTCGTCAACATCCCGATCATCAAGTTTTCGGTCGACTGGTGGAACACGCTGCATCAGCCAGCGAGCGTCATCCGCATGGGCGGCCCGACGATCGACAAGGAATTTCTCTGGCCGCTGCTGATCATGGCCCTCGCCTTCACGCTGCTGTTCTTCACCCTGCATATCGCGGCAATGCGCAACGAGATCTGGCGCCGCCGTGTCTCGGCCCAACGCCGCATGGCCGCCCGCATGGCAGGCCGGACACCGGCGAAGGAGGCGTAAGATGAGCCATACGTTCTACATCTCCGCATCCTATGCCGTCGCCGCCATCGTTATGCTCTGTCTGATTTTCTGGGTCTGGCTAGATGGCCGCGCCCGCCAAAAGGAACTGGCAGAACTGGAAGCCTCCGGCATTCGCCGCCGCTCCGCTCGCCCTGCCCCAACAGACGGAGCCTCGTCATGACATCCGGCACGGAAGACGCCAACCTCAAACCAAAACGCAACCGCAGCCGTTACGCACTGGCGCTGATCCCGCTTGCCGTCTTTCTGGGCTTTGCCGCGATCGCCGGAAAGATGCTCTACGACCAGGACGTCAACGGGCTCGACGTTTCCGCCATCCCGTCTGCGCTGATCGGCAAGACGGCGCCATCGCTTGCGTTACCACCGCTGGAAGGTTCGAACACCGCTGCCCTGACGGATGCCGCCATCAAGGGCAAGCTGACCCTGGTCAACGTCTTCGCCTCATGGTGCGTGCCCTGCCGGCAGGAACATCCCATCCTGAAGCAGCTGGCGAACGATAGCCGGCTTAACATCGTGGGCATCAACTACAAGGACCGCAACGACAACGCCCTGCGTTTCCTCGGCGAGCTTGGTAATCCCTACAAGGCGATCGGCGTCGACCCGAACGGCAAGGCGGCAATCGACTGGGGCGTTTACGGCATTCCGGAAAGCTATCTGGTCGGCCCGGACGGCACGATCCTCTACAAGAAGGTCGGCCCCTTCGATGAGCGCAGCCTGACACAGCAACTATTGCCAGCGATTGAAAAGGCTTTGGGCGCAGCCAAGAGCTAACTTTATCTTTAAGAAACGATCCTGAGCGGCGGCGGTCCCTCCGGCGGCCGTTGCCCTTCTGTCACGACCCTGTTGCGACCGGAATTCTTGGCCGTATAGAGACAGGCGTCCGCCCGCGCGAGGGCATCATGCACGGAATGATCTCCGGGTGCGGTGGCCGAAACACCGAAACTCGCTGTAATCGTCCCATCGACCCCATGATCTTGCCAGCTCATGGCGGCAAACCCTGACCTTGCCTTCTCGACCATATCTGCCGCTTCCGCTCGACCAATACCAGGCAGAAAACTGACGAACTCTTCGCCCCCAAAACGCGCGATCGCAACACTTCTGAGGTTCGCTCTCAAAATCTGCGCAAACCCGATAATGACATGATCGCCGGCAGCATGGCCGAAGCGATCATTGACCTGTTTGAAGTAATCGATATCCCCGACGATAACAGCCCCTGCAGGAAAGGCACCTCCCTTTGCTTCGGGCAAAGCCAGCTCGAAACCGCGTCGGTTGAACAACCCGGTGAGAGGATCGCGGCACGCCGCATCACGATGACCCATAACCACATCCGAGACGACCGAACCCAAAACAGCCAGCGCCATGATGAAGCCGACGATGCTCGCCGCCATCTGCATCAGGAAAGCATATTCAGAAGACAGGAACTGGTCGAGTGAATCAAAATTGCCAGCAGACGTGGAAACAAGGAGAGCCGACACCCGGATGGCGGTCTCCAGCACGACCATCGACGCCATAACCACGAGCAAACGATCAATCGCCGACTTGGCAAATCTCCACACGGAAACAATTGCAATACCAAGTAGCACCGCCAGCGATGAATCGCCGATTGCAAGCTGCGATCTCAGATCTTCCTCGACAAGGATAAACCAGCAGACGACCGCAAAAGCCGTCAACGTGAAAAGCAGCCGCGGCAGCAACAATGTCGGGCGCCTGAACCTGACAAGCATGGCATGGCCATAGAGAAAAAATGCTGCGTAGAAGAACACGTTCGAGAGCACTGCCTGTGCCGGCAAAGGCAGTGCATAGGCAAGGATAGGAAAGGCAAAGCCGAGCGCCGCCGAAATGTAGCCCAGCCCCCAGTAACGCGCTGAGCCATCGGACCATCGGTCGGCGATCAGAAAAATGCTGCCGAAAACCAGAAAAATGAACGGCAAGAGATAGGCAAAATTATCGGTCTGTTCCATCTGACCCTGCGCAGAAAGCCTTCATGCATCCTGTCGGTTATGAAAAAGCCCTAGGCCTAGAACGTTAACATTTCAACGACAGTGGGGCTCGAAAAGGTACCTCTGCACAGGTTCAGCCGATGGCGCTCTGCCATGTCCTGACCGCATCTATCGGCCAGATCAACATCAGCACATTGAGCGTGAGGTTGTCACGGATCAACCAGCCGGTGAAAAGCTCGAAAACGATTGCGACCGTGACTGTCAGCCAGACGGGCATGAGGGAAGCAAACAGAAACCCGAGTGTCATGAACACCGTATCCATTGCCGAATTGAGGATGCTGTCACCCGAATAACCAAGCGCCATCGTCGCATTGCGATACCGGTCGATGATGAGCGGCGAATTTTCCGCGATCTCCCATGCGGCCTCGATGAAAACCGCCAGCGCCAGACGCTCGGAGATCGACCGGCGACGCAGGAGCAACCAGCCAAAAGCATAAAACAGGAAGCCGTGAATGATATGCGACGGCGTGTACCAATCGGCCAGATGCTGCGAGTTTCCCGGCGAATTCACCCCCGGTTCGAACAGCTTCACATATCCGCATTCGCAGATCGGCACGCGACCCATGAAATAGAGGATCGTGATCTGCAGCAGAAAAAGGACGAGTGCGGCGATCAGCCAGCGCCGGGAGACATCGTCGGTTTCCGGCGTAAAGGTCGTCACTTGTCACCTTCGGCAACGGTGTCCTGCACGGTGTGGCGCATGATCAGCGGCATCTGCGACAGCGTGAACAGGATGGTGATCGGCATCGTGCCCCAGACCTTGAAATTCACCCAGGCCTCGTCGGAGAAATTGCGCCAGACCACCTCGTTGAGTATCGCCAGGAACAGGAAGAAAATTCCCCAGCGCAGGGTCAGCTTCTTCCAGCCCTCCGCGTCGAGATTGAACGCTGCATTGAAGACATAACCGAGCAGCGATTTGCCGAAGAACAGACCGCCGAGCAGCACGACGCCGAACAGCGTGTTGACGATGGTCGGCTTCATCTTGATGAAGGTCTCGTCCTGAAGCCAGATCGATAATCCGCCGAACACCATGACGACCACGCCCGAGACGAAGGGCATCACCGGCAGATGCTTGAAGACGATTTTGGAAAGGACCAGCGAGATCACGGTCGCAACCATGAACAGCGCGGTAGCAATCAGCAGCGGCCCGCCAATGGCAGACAGTGCCGGAAACTTGCCGACAAGCCATTCGCCGCGCAGATTGCCAAAGAAGAAGACCAGCAAAGGCCCTAGTTCCAGCGCCATTTTCAGGCCCGGTTTCTGCTTCTCTTCCTTGGTCGGCGTAACATCGCTTTCGATCGTCTGCATGGGTCCCAACTTATTGTCTGTCGTTATCTGGAGCCAGATCGTTTTTCTGTGTCATCAATGCGGCGCAGGCGTAAGCCCCGCAATCGCCTCGGCAAAATCCTTCGCCTCGAAAGGTTCGAGATCATCGATCCCCTCGCCGACACCGATGAAATAGACCGGCAGCCTGTGCTTGGCCGCGATCGCGACCAGGATGCCGCCTCGCGCGGTGCCGTCGAGCTTGGTCATGATCAGGCCGCTGACACCGGCGACATTGCGGAAAATCTCGACCTGGTTCATGGCATTCTGGCCGGTCGTCGCATCGAGCGTCTGCAGCACGGTATGGGGCGCATCGGGATCGAGCTTGTTAAGGACACGCACGATCTTTTCGAGTTCCGCCATCAGTTCCGCCTTGTTCTGCAGCCGGCCGGCGGTATCGATGATCAGCACGTCGGACTTCTTTTCCTTCGCCTGCACATAGGCGTCATAGGCAAGACCCGCCGCATCGGCGCCAAGCTTGGTGCCGATGAACTCCGAATTGGTGCGATCGGCCCAGATCTTCAGCTGCTCGATCGCCGCTGCACGGAACGTATCACCGGCAGCCAGCATGACCTTGAGGCCAGAACCCGAAAGCTTGGCCGCCAGCTTGCCGATCGTCGTCGTCTTGCCGGTGCCGTTGACGCCGACGACGAGAATGACATGCGGCTTGTGATTGAGATCGAGCTGCAGCGGCTTGGCGACAGGCGCCAGAACCTTGGTGATCTCGGCCGACATGATGCGTGACACATCCTCGCCGGTGACATCCTTGCCGTAGCGTTCCGATGACAAAGTACCAGTGATCCGCATCGCCGTCTCGACACCGAGATCGGCCTGGATCAGCAGATCCTCAAGATCTTCCAGTGTCTCGTCGTCGAGCTTGCGCTTGGTGAACAGTGCCGCAATCTGGCCGGTCAGCTGCGACGAGGTACGGGCGAGCCCGGCGCGCAGGCGCTGGAACCAGGTCAGCTTGAGCGGCGGCACGACGGCCACGACTTCCGGCTCGGATGTCGAGCTGGCGAAACCCTTGGGGAGACTTACCTCGGCGGAGGCGTTACCCCCCTCTGTCCTGCCGGACATCTCCCCCACAGGGGGGGAGATCGAATCGTGGTTTGCCACCTGCTCGATATCGACCGCCGAGCGCGCGGACACCACATCACGGCCGTCAGAAAGGTCAACGCCCGTGGCAGGAATGCCCCCACCTTCAGCACCGTCACCAGACGCAGCCGGCGACGGCGCATCCGTGATCTCCCCCCCTGTGGGGGAGATGCCCGGCAGGGCAGAGGGGGGTGTTTCCGCTGAAACGCCACTATCGGTCTCAGCCGCAGCCTCCGCCTCCAGCAGCGACAAAGGCACGACACCGAGATCCGATGTCTCCTCCGGCCCGGCAAGAACGGCAGCCGCTTCATCATCCTTCGTGGCATCGCTCGAAGGACCACCGGCCGTCTCGATCCCGGCCGGTGCCACCGGATCAACCGGCGTAACCGGCAATTCCTCGACGGCGACGACGCCCGATACAGGCGACTGGTCTTCAACCGGCTTCTCGACAGGTTTTTCAACCGGCTTGTCGCCGAAGGTGAAGACGCGTTTGATGAAACTTACCATTACCTACAATCCGTTTCGGTCAGGCCGCCCGTTCATGGGCAACCAGAAGCCGCATGTCGAGATGTTTGCCACTATACCCTGTAATCATAACGCGCGCGATGTCGCGGGGAACCAGTCCCGGCGCTGCAACCAGCGAAAAGTTTTCCGTATGCGCCATGCCGTTCATTTCGATGATGACGGTCTGCTCGGTTCCGACCATCCGGTCGAGATGCGCATGATGCAGCGCCTCGCCACGGGCGCGAAGCCTTGCGGCGCGCTCCTTGACCAGCGCTCGATCCACCTGCGGCATGCGCGCGGCCGGCGTGCCGGGGCGCGGGCTGTAGGGGAAGACATGCAGGAAGGAGATGCCGGCCTCTTCGGCCATCGTCGCGGCATTCTCGAACATGTCGTCGGTCTCGGTCGGAAAACCGGCGATCATGTCGGCCCCGAAGGCGATCTCCGGCCGCAGGCGTCGCGCCTGCTCGACAAAGGCCAGCGCCTCGGCACGGGAATGACGGCGCTTCATCCGCTTCAGGATCATGTCGTCGCCATGCTGCAGAGACAGGTGCAGATGCGGCATGAAACGCGGTTCGTCGGCGATCAGGTCCCAGAGATGATTGTCCGCCTCGATACTGTCGATCGACGACAGGCGAAGCCTGAGGATTTCAGGTACCTGCTTCAGAAGTGTCTTGGCGAGAGAACCGAGCGTCGGATTACCGGGAAGATCCGCGCCATAGCTTGTCGCATCGACGCCGGTCAGCACGATCTCGCGATATCCGCTGTCCACCAGCTTGCGCGCCTGCTCCACCACCGCGCCCATCGGCACCGAGCGGGAATTTCCGCGGCCATAGGGGATGATGCAGAAGGTGCAGCGATGGTCGCAGCCGTTCTGCACCTGGATGAAGGCGCGCACATGCCCGTCGATATGCTTGACCATCTGCGGCGCTGTCGCCTTGACGCTCATGATGTCATTGACGCGCAGCTTCTCTTCGGCCGAAACGCCGAAATCCGGCAGGCCGCGATAGGAAGTGCTCTTCAGCTTCTCCTCATTGCCTAAAACGGCATCGACTTCCGCCATGTCGGCGAAGGTCTGTTTTTCGGTCTGCGCAGCGCAGCCGGTGACGATGATGCGGGCATGCGGATTTTCCCGTCGCGCCCGTCGGATCGCTTGGCGCGCCTGCCGCACCGCCTCGCCGGTCACGGCACAGGTATTGACCAGAACCGCATTGTTCAAGCCGGCCTTTTCGGCCTCGGCCCGCATCACTTCCGATTCATAGGTGTTGAGCCGACAGCCGAAGGTTATGACCTCGACGCCGCTCAATTTGCCTGAGCCTCCGGCTCTGCATCGCGGCTAAATGCGCCGGTCACCGGATCGACTTTGCCCGACCATTCCCATTCGGCCGGACCGGTCATCACAACATGATCGTTATCCCGCCACTCGATGACAAGCGGCTGGCGGCTGGGTGCCGACGCGACATCGATCGTCACCTTGCGGCCGGTGCGACCGGTGCGGGCTGCAGAGACCCCGGCGGCACAGGCAGCGGACCCGCAGGCGAGCGTCAGGCCCGCGCCGCGTTCCCAGGTGCGGGTGCGCAAGGAACTGTCGGAGGTGACCTGCGCCAGCGTGATATTGGCCTTTTCCGGAAACATCGGATGGTTTTCCAGCAGCGGCCCGAAACGCTCCAGATCGAACGTCATCGGATCCTTGTCGACCCAGAAGACAGCATGCGGATTGCCCATCGACATGGCCGACGGCGAATGCAGGATCGGCGCATCGATCGGCCCGATCTGCAGCTCGATCCGGCTGGTATCGAAAAACTCTTCCGACAGCGGGATCCTGTCCCACTGGAAGACCGGCTTGCCCATGTCGACGGAAATCGTGCCGTCCTCATGCTCCTGCGCATTCAAGATGCCGGCAACCGTCTGGAAAGTGAAGGTCTTGCGGCCGGTCTCTGCAGCCAGTGCCTGCACCACGCAGCGCGTGCCGTTGCCACAGGCCTGCGCCTTTGTGCCATCGCAGTTGAGGATATCGATCCAGGCATCGGTGCCTTGGGCCCTGGGATCATGAATCGCCATGATCTGGTCGAACTCGGTGGCCGGATCGGCTGCAAGCGCGATCGCCGCCTCAGGCATCACCTTGTCGGTGCGACCACGCATGTCGACGACCAGGATCTTGTTGCCAAGCCCGTTCATGCGCGCGAATTCGACCTGTCCTGCCATGATGATATCCACTCTTCGGGCCGTCAAACCAGCAATGGCCCACTCTTCAAGGCGTATATGGCCGAAAGTGCTGCAAATTACCAGTGGCGGCGCATATGCCTAAAGATTGGCGCAAAGCCGCAACGCGTGTTAGGGGAGCCGCAAAAACGAGGCTTAACGATGTTACCCTGGGTTCAACTGGACAGCGCAAAGATACCGGACGATGGCGGCGAACTGCGCCTGAAACAGCGCGGCCAGGAATTCTCCATCATGCTCGGTTCCAACGAGCTGATGAACAGCCGGCTGAGCGGTTCGGAAGAGGCGCTTGCAACGCTCTCCTGGGAAAAGATCAAGGACCGCTCCAAGCCATCCATCCTGATCGGCGGCCTCGGCATGGGTTTCACGCTCCGTGCAGCGCTCGCGATCGTCCCGCCGGATGCCACCGTCACCGTCGCCGAACTGGTACCGGCGGTGGTGAAATGGGCGCGCGGCCCGATGGCCGAGGTCTTCAAGGGTTGCCTCGACGACCCGCGGACGAAAATCCATCAGGGCGATGTCGGTGAGCTGATCCGTGGTTCAAAGAACAGGTTCGATGCCATCCTGCTCGATGTTGACAATGGTCCTGACGGCCTGACACGCGACAGCAATGATGCGCTTTATAACGGCCGCGGCCTGCGCGCCGCCCGTGAAGCCCTGCGCCCCGGCGGTGTGCTCTCCGTCTGGTCATCCGGCCCGGATTACGGCTTTACCAAGCGCCTGAAGGATACAGGCTATGAGGCCGAAGTCGTCAACACCCGCGCCAACGGCAAGCGCGGCGCCAAGCACGTCATCTGGGTGGCGACGCGCCGCTGATGGCGACGCAAGAATAGATTATCCGAAGATTTCGTCGACCAGCGCATGCACGCGCCGGAAGGCAGCCTTGGCGCCTTCGGCAGCCTCAAGCTCTTCCGCTTCGGTAAGCGGCAAATCGTTATAGGCAGCGACAAAATTGCGCCAATGCAGACCACGACCATCCGGATGCCCTGCCAGATGCCGTGCGCCAAAATCGTCCGACAGGCCGATCTTTGCCGCTTCCTTGCGCAGGAATGCCGCGCCGAGATTGGACCCTTCCGCGACATAGACCCAGCCGAGCGCCTGAGCCGGCGTCAACGGACCGGTCGTCGCGCTGAGTTCTTCCGGGGTGCCGCCGAGATCGGCGATATCCTGACGCAAAGCCTCGTAACGATTCCGCTCGGCCAGACCGGGCAGGCGGCGATTGAGGTCTTCGTCCGCAAAAAGCGGCGCGACATCGGCATGGAAATGATGCTGCACCTCGAGAAACAGGGCGTAACGCTCGCGGCTGGCAAACGGCTCGGCGCGCATGATGCGCTTGTCCAGCGTGTCATGGGTCCCGGTCGTCAGAGCCTTCAGGCGCTGGATACGGGTTTCTTCGGTCGGACGCTCGAGCTCTAACTGCATTACTTTCCCCATGCACTCATGTTTTTCGCATCAAGCAAATCAAGGTGCGACAAGTCAAGCAGGACGTGAAGCCGGAACCTCGAAAACTTCGCCTGGCCGCATCGGCCTGAAACGCTCGCGAGCGATCTTTTGCGCGTCGAGCGCCGCATGCAGCGCCTCCACCGGCTGTTCTATTCCCTCGTCGGTCAGCTTCACCGTGCCCCAGTGATGACCGGCAACGTAGGACGCGCCGCAAAGTTGCATGCCTTTGACGGCCTCTTCCGGGTTCTGGTGTTGCGCCTCCATGAACCAGCGCGGCTCATAGGCTCCGAAAGGAAGATTGGCGAGCCGGAACGGCCCATGCTTTTCGCCGACAGCCCGGTAATTCCGGCCCTCGTGAAAACCGGTATCGCCGATATGGTAGATTTTTCCGGCCGGCGTCTCGAAGACAAAAGCCGCCCAGAGCGCCTGGCGACGATCCCCCAGACCGCGCGCGGACCAGTGGTGGCACGGCTCGCAATGGAAGGTGACGCCGGGGCCGACCGTCTCGTGGCCACCCCAGTCCATCACAGTGATCCTTGCATCCGCCACACGGGAACGAATGATTGCATCATTGCCGAGTGGGGTGATGAAACGCGGCTTGTCACGGCCCTGCAGTACCCAAAGCGTTTCGAGATCCATGTGGTCGTAGTGATTGTGGGTGACCAGCACGATATCGATTGGTGGCAGGTCACCCATTCGGATGCCCGGCGGGTTCACGCGTTTCGGACCTGCAAATCTGAATGGACTCGTCCGTTCGGACCAGACCGGATCGGTCAGGATGTTTAGCCCCGCTACCTGGATCAGCATCGAAGCATGCCCAATCATCGTCACCACGACCCGGTCACCATCGACGCGCGTCCCCGGCACGGCTTGCGGAAATGGGCTGACGAAAGTTTCGGGCCAGGGGATATTACCGTTGCCGAACTTCCAGCGCAAAAGGTCAAGTCCGCCGCGCGGCTCCACGCCGCCCGGATTGAAGAAGGCCTCGCCGTCAAAATGATCGGAGACGGGACCGGAATAATACTTGTTACCGGCCATGGCGCTCCTTGCCGTAACCCCGCCGGCAAGTGCCGCGATGGCTGCAAGGCCGGACCATTTGAAGAATGTGCGTCGATTCATGAGATCCTGTATAAAAAGCCATATGGTGCGCTTCAAGCAGACAGACAATCGGCACGCAAATGTTACGAATGCCCGCCACACCTTGACTCTCCGCCCCATTTCCTGTTTAAGCCCGGCAATCTGCTGACAAGTCACGACTTGGAGCCGCCGACCGGGGCCGACATACTGAGCCCGGAGGTCAACATCCGACAGCGCGTTGCGCCCTCGGGTGCTTTTTGGCTTTGCGCGCTTTCGCGTCTTGTTTTTGCCGGCAAAAGACCCGACGTTTCCGGACACCAACTGGAAGCGAAGAAGGAAGACACGATGTTTGAGAACCTGCAGGACCGTCTTGGCTCCATTCTGAATGGACTGACCGGCCGTGGCGCGTTGAGCGAGGCGGATGTTTCCGCAGCGCTCCGCGAGGTTCGCCGTGCGCTTCTGGAAGCCGACGTGGCGCTCGAAGTCGTGCGCGCCTTTACGGATAGAGTACGTGAAAAGGCCGTTGGCGCCGAAGTCCTGAAATCGATCAAGCCCGGCCAGATGGTCGTCAAGATCGTCCATGACGAACTGGTCGAGATGCTCGGCTCCGAGGGCGTCAGCATCAGCCTGGCAGCCGCTGCACCCGTCGTCATCATGATGGTCGGCCTGCAAGGCTCGGGTAAGACGACCACGACCGGCAAGATCGCCAAGCGCCTGACCGACCGCGACCGTAAAAAGGTGCTTATGGCGTCGCTCGATACGCGTCGTCCGGCAGCCCAGGAACAGTTGCGCCAACTTGGCGTACAGACCGGCGTGGATACGCTGCCGGTCATCGCCGGCCAGTCGCCCACCGATATCGCCGCCCGCGCCGTGCAGGCGGCAAAACTCGGCGGCCATGACGTCGTCATCCTCGATACCGCCGGCCGCACGCATATCGACGAACCGCTGATGCAGGAAATGGCGGAAATCAAGCGGAAGTCCAATCCGCATGAGATCCTGCTCGTAGCCGACAGCCTGACCGGTCAGGACGCCGTCAATCTTGCGCGCAATTTCGATGAACGCGTCGGCATTACCGGCCTCGTTCTGACCCGTATGGACGGCGATGGCCGTGGTGGTGCCGCGCTTTCCATGCGCGCCGTTACCGGCAAGCCGATCAAGCTGATCGGTGTCGGCGAAAAGATGACGGAGATGGAGGAATTCCATCCCCGCCGTATCGCCGACCGTATTCTCGGCATGGGCGACATCGTTTCGCTGGTCGAAAAGGCCGCCGAAAATATCGACGCCGAAAAGGCAGCCGCCATGGCCGCCAAGATGGCCAAGGGCAAGTTCGACCTGAACGATCTCGCCGATCAGTTGCGCCAGATGAAATCGCTCGGCGGTATGGGCGGTATCATGGGCATGATGCCCGGCATGGCCGGCATGAAGGACAAGCTCACCGCATCGGGCATGAACGACAAGATGTTCGACCGCCAGATCGCCATCATCGGCTCGATGACCAAGGCCGAGCGCGCCAACCCGGACATGCTGAAACACTCCCGCAAGAAGCGTATCGCGGCCGGCTCCGGCACGGATGCGGCGGAAATCAACAAGCTTCTGAAAATGCACCGCCAGATGGCCGACATGATGAAAATGATGGGCGGCAAGGGCAAGGGCGGCATGATGAAGCAGATGATGGGCGGCCTTGCATCCAAGATGGGTCTTGGTGGCGGCATGGGCATGCCCGATCTGTCGAAGATGGATCCGAAGCAGCTCGAAGCCCTGCAGAAACAGGCGGAAGCCGCAGGCCTGAAGCCGGGTGGCATGCCGGGTCTTGGTGGCGGCCTACCCGGTGGAATGGGTGGCCTGCCCGGTCTCGGCGGAGCAAAGCTCCCCGGCCTCGGCGGTTTCCCCGGCCTGCCGGGCAAGAAGAAATAAGGGAGGACGCGAATGGTTGATCCTGAAGTGAAGGCACGGCTTTCGAGCTACCGCCAGTCGATCGACAATATCGATGCGGCGCTGGTGCATATGCTCGCCGAGCGTTTTCGCTGCACCAAGGAAGTTGGCGTCCTGAAAGCCAAGTACGAATTGCCGCCGGCAGACCCGGCGCGCGAGGAATACCAGATCGAACGCCTTCGCCGTCTGGCAAAGGAAGCCAATCTGGATCCGGATTTCGCCGAGAAGTTCCTGAACTTCGTCATCAAGGAAGTCATCCGGCATCATGAAGCAATCGCCGCCGAACACGGTGGTGCGAAGTAAACAGCATGACCCGAGCCCGCCTGACGGCGGCCTCACAACAACAGATCGGACCACCGGATGGTGGCCCAAAAAGAAACCTAAGGAGTAAAACAATGTCCCTGAAGATTCGTCTCGCCCGCGGTGGTTCCAAGAAGCGCCCTTACTACACCGTTGTTGTTGCCGACGCCCGTTCGCCGCGTGACGGCCGCTTCCTCGAAAAGCTCGGTTCCTGGAACCCGATGCTCGCCAAGGACAACGAAAAGCGCGTTGAACTGAACGAAGACCGCATCAAGCATTGGCTCGCAAACGGCGCACAGCCGACCGACCGCGTTCTGCGCTTCCTCGCTGAAGCCGGCATCGCCACCCGCGACGCCAAGAACAACCCGGAAAAGGCAAAGCCGGGCAAGCGCGCTCAGGAACGCGCTGCTGAAAAGGCTCAGAAGGCTGCCGACGCAGCTGCCGCTGCAGAATAATTTCTGCAACGATTGTATTCGACGGGCAGTGCGGCAACGCACTGCCCGTTTTCTGTTTGGCCATGCTTGCGTTGCACCGCGAGCGGTTCATGGCTAAATGAGCGCAGACCAATCGGAACACCCGGCATGAAGAAGCTTGAAAACCCAATCCTGATGGCCACTATCGGCGCCGCCCAAGGTCTCCGGGGCGAAGTACGGGTCAAATCCTTCACTGCGGACCCGACAGCCCTTGGCGAATACGGTCATCTTTATGCAGAAGACGGGCGGCGGTTCGAAATCCTCGAAATCCGCGATGCAAAAAACGTCGTCGTTGTCCGCTTCCGCGGCATTAACGACCGTAACGCAGCCGAAGCCCTGAACGGGCTGGAACTCTTCGTCGAACGCGACAATCTTCCTGACGAAGAGCTTGACGAGGACGAATTCTATTATGCCGATCTCGAAGGCCTCGAAGCCGTCGATGCTGAAGGCAAAAGCTATGGCAAAGTCAGCGCGGTATTCGATTTCGGCGCTGGCGATTTGCTCGAACTGAAAGGTCCCGGCCGACGCCCGGCGCTCATCCCCTTTTCCGAGGCAGCCGTGCTGGAGATCGATCTGGACGCGGGCAAAATCCTGATTGACCCTGAGGCCGCTGGCCTGATTGAGGATCCGAACGACAGGGATCCAACCGCAGTCGGCAAACGTCAGCCCAAGCCCCGCCAGGGTCCCTCCAAAAAAGCTCCCGGCCAGGACGAAGAATGACATTCCGCGCAACCCTCCTGACGCTCTATCCGGAAATGTTTCCCGGACATCTCGCGTTCTCCCTTTCAGGCAAGGCGATGGAACGTGGCGACTGGTCGCTCGATACGATACAGATCCGCGATTTTGCTGAAGACAAGCACCGCACCGTAGACGATACGCCGGCCGGCGGTGGCGCCGGCATGGTGCTGAAAGCGGATATTCTGGCGAGAGCGATCGATTCTGTCGCAGCCGATACCCGCCCCCGCCTGCTGATGAGCCCGCGCGGCAAGCCGCTCAGCCAGAGCCGGGTGCGTGAACTCGCCGATGGCGAAGGCGTCGTCATCGTCTGCGGCCGCTTCGAAGGCGTCGACCAGCGCGTCATCGATGGACGCAATCTCGAGGAGGTATCGATCGGCGACTACATCCTCTCCGGCGGCGAACCCGCAGCGCTGACCGTTCTCGACAGCATCATCCGCCTCCTGCCGGGCGTCATGGGCAATGTCCATTCCGGCACCAACGAAAGTTTTGAGCACGGCCTGCTGGAACACCCGCATTACACCCGCCCGCAGGTTTTCGAAGGCCAGGAAATCCCGACGGTCCTGACTTCAGGAAATCACGCAGCGATCGAAAAATGGCGGCTGGAGCAGGCTCTAAAGCTGACGCAAAAACGTCGCCCGGATTTGCTCGCGGACGACTGACGCCGCGATCACCCGGTTACGAAATAATAGACCGTCAGCGCCGATCCCACCGCGACCACGCACCAGCGCAGCACCGCCTGCGGCACGCGGCGCGCCAGCCAGACGCCGGAATAACCACCGAGTGCACCTGCCGGGATCATCACCAGCGCCTCCGGCCATGCCACCACATCTCCACTGATGAAGACAACAATCGCCACGCCGGCAATCAGCATGGCAAACAGGTTCTTCATCGCATTGAGGTGATGATAGGTGCCACCGGTCGTGAGCCCAAGCACCGCCAGCATCATGATCCCCATCCCGGCACCGAAGAACCCGCCATAGATCGCGTTGAAAAACTGGCCGACGATGCTGGAAGCGCTGTTGGCGCTATGCTCCTCGGAAGAAACCTTCGGCTTGAGCAAGGGCCCCGCCGCAAAAATTGCCGTCGCCGCAGCAAGCAGCCACGGCACAAGCGCGCGGAAGGAAGGATTGTCGAGCGACAGCAGGATCAGAGCGCCGGCGAGCCCTCCCACTAGCGACACGACGCCCAGCACGGCAATGCTCCGCCATCGATGCAGAATTTCCGCTCGATAGGCGATCGTCGATGTCACATACCCTGGAAACTGCACGATCGATGACGTGGCATTAGCCGAGATTGGCGGAATGCCGGCGAGCGTCATCACACCGAAAGTAAGAAACGTGCCGCCGCCCGCAATCGCGTTGACAGCACCCGACAGAAACCCCGCCACGGCCAGCAGCAGAATCATCATTATTGTCATTTCGCAATTTCCTCTTCCCGGAAATCCAGATATCCCGTTCCGAGCAAGGCAGCAACGATGCCCGCGACAAAAATTGCGACTGCGGGATGACAAACGCCCCGTATTGGTGTATTGGCCGGCGCGGAAATGGGAAAACTCCCGTCGACCAGCAACAAAGAATGGCGAATTCGCTAGCCCACAAGGCACGTCGCGAGGCCCTCGGATGAGGTGACCAAGGACGGGAGGCGCTCTGGCTGTTTCAGAAGAACTGAAAAGGTTTGACCGATGAACATCATCCAGCAGCTGGAAGCCGAACAGGCAGCCAAGATCGAAGCTCAGCGCAAGCTTCCTGAATTCTCCCCGGGCGACACGGTCCGCGTCAACGTTCGCGTGACGGAAGGTACCCGTACCCGCGTACAGGCTTACGAAGGCGTCTGCATTGCCCGTTCGGGCGGCGGCATCAACGAGAGCTTCACCGTTCGCAAGATCTCCTACGGCGAAGGTGTTGAGCGCGTATTCCCGGTTTACTCGCCGCTCGTCGAAGGCGTCGAAATCGTTCGCCGCGGTAAGGTCCGTCGCGCCAAGCTGTACTACCTGCGCGATCGTCGCGGCAAGTCGGCTCGTATCGTCGAGAACACCGGCACCCGCGCCCGTAAGCTGAACGACGCCGAGCGCGCCGCAGTTGCCGAGGAAAAGGCACGCATCGAAGCTGAAAAGATTGCAGCAGCACAGGCACTGGCCGCCGAAAAGGCAGCACAGGAAGCCGCTGAAGCAAAGGCTGCTGAAGAAGCAGCAAAGGCAGCAGAAGCTTCTGCAGAATAAGATTGCCGGTTACGGCATGAGAAAAAGGCGACCTTCGGGTCGCCTTTTTTGTTTGTGCGATTAGCGTGGACCGCCCGCATGTGCCGACGGCGGCACGTCCTTCGTCTCGCGCCCGAGCATCTGGCCCACGATGATCACCAGCACACCCGCTACAGCAAGGCATGCCGCCAGGAAGAACATTGGCAGGATGTTGCTGCCCGTCGCGTCATTGATCCACGGCACGACATTTTGCGCGATGAAGCCGCCGAGATTGCCGACCGAGTTGATCGCAGCCAGCCCAGCCGCAGCGCCGGCCCCTTTCAGAAAGCGTGACGGCAGGCTCCAGAACACCGGCTGGCCGGCAAAGATGCCCGCTGCGGCAATGCAGAGGAAAGCGAACTGCAGATAGGGCGAGGTCACCAAGACGGAAGCCGCCAGCGCCGCGGCACCGACAAACGCGGGCCCCACGATATAAGGCGTCTTTTTCTCGGTCTTATCGGCAGCCGAAGGAATTACCCAAAGCGCCACGGCGACGATCAGCCAGGGAATGATGTTGATGAAGCCGTTGGTCGTGTTCGATACGCCAAAACCCTTGACGATCGTCGGCAACCAGTAGCTCAGCCCATAGGCCGCCAGCGGGAAGCCGATGAAGCAGAGGGCCATCAACAGCACGCGCGGATTGATCAGCGCCTTGAAGCCGTGGCCCGCATCCTCGTCCATTCCAGCATTTTCCCGCGCCAGCCGATCTTTCAGCCATTGCTTCTCGTCATTCGTCAGAAACTCTGCCTTTTCGGGCGTGTCGTCGAGATAAAAGAAGGTGAAGGCGCCGGCGATGACGGCGGGAATGCCGGTCGCGAGAAACACCCATTCCCATCCCTCAAGCCCCAGTGTGCCATCGAGATCGAGCAGCATGCCGCCAAGCGGCGCGCCGACCGCATTTGCGAGCGCACTAAAGATCATGAACAAGCCGACCATGCGACCGCGATAATCTTTCGGGAACCAGAGCGTCAGCAGATAGAGCACGCCCGGGAAGAACCCCGCCTCACAGGCACCGAGCAGAAAGCGAAGGATATAGAACATCGTCATGTTCTGGGTGAAGGCCAGCGCGATCGTCACCAGCCCCCAGGACACGATGATCCGGGTGAACCAGATTCGCGCCCCGAAACGGGTCAGGAAGAGATTGGCGGGCACTTCGAAGATGAAATAGCCGATGAAGAACAGCGAGGCGCCGAGGCCATAGGCATATTCGCTCATCCCGAGTGAATCGACCATCTGCAGCTTCGCGTAACTCACGTTCTGCCTGTCGATATAGGCAATGAGATAAAGGACGCCGAGAAGCGGCATCAGCCGCCAGGTGATCTTAGAGATCGTATTGCTTTCAGAGACCAAGATTTCCTCCCCGGCCAGCAGCCGTGTCTGATCTGTGGGGAGGAAATTAGGTGCATCACTGGATGCGGCAAGAGACCGCAGGCCTCTTTGAGACGAGGAAGCCGTTGCCCCGTCCAGGATTACCGCAGCACAAACCGGTCGCGGCCCGCTTCCTTAGCTTGATAAAGCGCCTCATCTACGGCCTTCAAGAGACCCAGCCGCTCCGACCCCGCCTCCGGCGCGAGAGCAGCGCCGATGCTGAGACGCGCGGTGACGATGTTGTCGTCAACGACGAAAGGCCGGCGAAACTCTTGGAGCAGGGATTCGGAAAGCTCGGAAAGCGCTGCGACATCCGGCGGATCGGGCACGAAGATCGCAAACTCGTCACCGCCCATGCGCACGACTACATCCTGCGCCCGCACACACTCGCTGATCCGTTTGGCGGCATGGGTCAGAACCTGATCGCCCGCATGGTGCCCAAGCTTGTCGTTGATCTGCTTGAAACCGTCCATGTCGAGATAAAGCACGCCGAACCCCTGCTGCGAGGAAAGCGCGTTGGCGAGCATCACGTCGATCAACGAGACAAGTGCCGACCTGTTGTAAAAACCGGTCAGCGGATCGGTCATGGCCGCAAGCTTCAGCTTTTCCTCGGCAAACTCCATCATGAAATTCGCCTTCTGCAGCCGCAGGAGACCGCTTGCCACGTCGGCAAACTGGCGCAGGTTGCGAATCTCGACATCGGTAAGGTCCCGCTGCTCGACATCGAGTAGGCAGAACGAACCGACCGGAAGATCAGGCTCCAGCGATACCGGAGCACCGGCATAAAACCGGAAACCTGGAGCGCCTTGAATTGCGGGAAAACTTCGGAATTCCGGGTGCCGACTGAGGTCGGGCACCACGACGACTTCGTTGGCATAAACCACGCGGGAGCAGACGGAATCTTCTCGACTGCATTCACCGATCGGAATGCTACCGACCTGGCAGGCAACCCGCTGCCAGTCCTCGTCTATGATATTGACCGCAGCACAAGGGGTGCCGAAAACATCCTTGGCCAGTTGCACGAGCGTGGAAAGTTCAGACGTCGCATTGCCATCGACCGAAATAAGCCCCCGGACGGAAAGCAGACGATCAGCTTCATTGGCAGGAAGCTGGGCTGTAAGTGCCATACGCACCTCCTCGTTGTCCTCATCACCGCCGCCGCACGCAAATAAGGACACAAAAAAAGAGCTTTAACTGCCCGTCGCTTGTGCCATGCGCCCCTAATCGAAGCAATTGCCGTCCCTCTAAAAAACTGGTAATAGACCGGCCATGGGATCGAAATTCGGATGCCTCGCGAACAAATTTATCGTGCTGCAGGACCACAAGCGTCTGCCGGCACGCTTCTTCGCATCCGTATCCGGCGCTCTCAACAGCCGACTTAGCTGACGGTCGCTTAAACGCGACCCGTGCTGCGGCACACGCTTTTGCCGCGACAAATCCCCCTTTTCAAAAAACTGTTCTCGAACGGAATGGCAGCCATGAGCGCACCTCGCACCCTCTACGACAAGATCTGGGACGACCACGTCGTCTCTCAGGACGAAAACGGCACCTGTCTTCTCTACATCGACCGTCACCTGGTTCACGAGGTGACGTCGCCGCAGGCTTTCGAAGGCCTGCGCATGGCCGGCCGCAAGGTCCGCGCCCCCGAAAAAACGCTCGCCGTGGTCGACCATAACGTCCCGACCACGGCCGACCGCCACGAAGGCATCAAGAACGAGGAAAGCCGCATCCAGGTCGAGGCGCTTGCCCAGAACGCTCGTGATTTCGGCGTTGAATACTACTCCGAAAAGGACGTCCGCCAGGGCATCGTCCATATCGTCGGACCGGAACAGGGGTTCACCCTGCCGGGCATGACCATCGTCTGCGGCGACAGCCACACCTCCACCCACGGCGCATTCGGCGCATTGGCGCACGGCATCGGCACATCCGAGGTCGAGCATGTTCTCGCCACCCAGACGCTGGTGCAGAAGAAGGCCAAGAACATGCTGGTGCGTGTCGATGGCAAGTTGCCGGAAGGCGTCACCGCCAAGGATATCATCCTCGCCATCATCGGCGAAATCGGTACCGCCGGCGGCACCGGCCACGTTATCGAATTCGCCGGCGAGGCGATCCGTTCGCTGTCCATGGAAGGCCGCATGACCGTCTGCAACATGACGATCGAAGGCGGTGCTCGCGCCGGCCTGATCGCGCCGGACGAGACGACTTTCGAATACATCAAGGACAAGCCGCGCGCACCGAAGGGCAAGGCCTGGGACATGGCGCTCGACTACTGGAAGACGCTCTACACCGAAGAAGGCGCTCATTACGACAAGGTCGTCGTCCTCGATGCCGCAAACCTGCCGCCGATCGTCACCTGGGGTTCTTCGCCGGAAGACGTCACGACCATCGAAGGCACAGTGCCGAATCCGGACGAAATCCAGGATGAGAACAAGCGCACGTCGAAATGGCGCGCACTGGATTACATGGGCCTGAAGCCGGGCACGAAGATGACTGACATCACCGTCGATCGCGTCTTCATCGGCTCCTGCACCAACGGTCGCATCGAAGACCTGCGCGCCGCCGCAAAGGTTGTCGAAGGCAAGAAGGTGGCCTCCAGCGTTTCCGCCATGATCGTGCCGGGCTCCGGCATCGTCAAGGAACAGGCGGAAGCCGAAGGCCTCGACGTGATCTTCAAGGATGCCGGCTTCGAATGGCGCGAGCCGGGCTGCTCGATGTGCCTTGCAATGAACGACGACCGCCTCAGCCCCTACGAGCGCTGCGCCTCCACCTCGAACCGCAATTTCGAAGGTCGCCAGGGCTACAAGGGCCGTACCCACCTCGTCTCGCCTGCAATGGCGGCGGCGGCGGCCGTGGCAGGACACTTCGTCGATATCCGCGACTGGAAGTAAACTGCTTTCGTTGAATGACGTTTGAGATGCCCGGCCAAAGTGCCGGGCATTTTGTTTTGGATTACCCCAGAACCTTCACTAACGTCCCTTTTCGCAGATGCGGCAACAGCCGCTTCATGTCGCGCGGATGAACCGCCACGCACCCGGCCGTCGGCTGATAACCCGGCTTGATCAGATGAAAAAAGATTGCCGAGCCGCCGTAGCGCTTGCGAGAGGTAATGTTCCAATCCATCACCAGACAGACATCATAAAGCCCGTCCGTCCGCTTCATTTCTTCATGGCTCGGCTTGAACGGTGCCCCCACGCGCTGAGTGACCAGCCGGTTATAGACCGCATGCTTCGGCTCGTCGCACCACAACATGTCTCCGGATATTCGCCGCATCGAAAGCGGCGTTTGCGGCAGCCTGATCCGCTCGCCGCGGGTGAAGCCGGAAATCAGCTTCATGGCCGCAATCGGCGTCGCCCCATCCCCTTCCCGCTTGAAGGCGGAAGTGCCGGAACGACCGATCGCGGCCTGCAAAGTGATTCCCTTGAACGAGACAATCGCCCTTTGCCGGTTGCGAGGCGCAGTCCGGACGGTCACGACGGATTGCTTTTTGGACTTTTGCACACGGAAAAGCGGCATTTTCTCACGAGGTTTTGCTTTGAATATCATTTTGTTTGAAATCATAGCATCTTGGGCTTTACATCGGGGAGCCCTAAATACGCTTAGATTCCGACAACACGGACGAAAACGGGCGACACGAAAGGCAAGAGCTGTATGGCAAGAACGATACTCCTGGTAGATGACGACAACGACCTGCGCGAGACGCTGGTCGAGCAATTGTCGTTGTACGACGAGTTTTCGCTGTTGCAGGAGGAGAATGCCACCAAGGCCATGAACACGGCCAAGACGGCGCAGGTCGACCTTCTGATCATGGATGTCGGCCTTCCCGACATGGATGGCCGCGAAGCCGTCAAGCTCCTGCGCAAGAACGGCTTCAAGGCGCCGATCATCATGCTCACGGGCCATGACACCGACAGTGACACAATCCTCGGCCTCGAAGCCGGCGCCAACGATTATATCGTCAAGCCGTTCCGCTTTGCCGTTCTGCTCGCCCGTATCCGCGCACAGCTGCGCCAGTACGAGCAGAGCGAGGATGCGACCTTCACTGTCGGCCCCTACATCTTCAAGCCGAGCCAGAAGCTGCTGACCACTGACGACGGCAAGAAGATCCGCCTGACGGAAAAGGAAGCGGCAATCATCCGGTATCTTTACCGCGCCGGCCAGAAGGTCGTTACCCGCGATGTGCTACTGGAAGAGGTCTGGGGTTACAATTCCGGCGTCACCACACACACGCTAGAAACCCATGTCTACCGTCTTCGCCAGAAGATCGAACGCGACCCGTCCAACGCCGAGATCCTCGTGACCGAAAACGGTGGCTACAAGATCGTCCCGTAAATGGCACTGAACGACGATATAAAGCTTCTTTCAAGCGTTCCGCTGTTCCGCGAGCTGGATGGCGATCAGCTGCGTCTGATCGCCTTTGGCGCGGAACGCCGTTCGCTTGCCGAAACGCAGGAACTCTTTCGCGAAGGCTCTCCCGCAGAAGCAGCCTATATCGTCGCCAGGGGGCAGATCGGGCTTTATGCAGCCGACCGCTTTGGCGATATCCGCCACCAAAAGACGGTCGGTCCCGGCACGCTTCTGTCCGAACTGGCGCTGGTGACGATGGTAGAACGTAAATTCACCGCCGTTGCGGCTTCCGATGCCGAAGTGATGAAAATCAGCCGCCAGCTTTTTCAGCGCCTGCTGGAAGAATACCCGCAGGTCGGTCGGTTGATCGAAGCCCGTATCCGGGAAAATATCGCCGGGCTTGCCAAGGCGGCTGCGGCGATGGAACATCGGTTCCGGTAAAGCGCCGCCTCTTACGCTCTCACAGCGCTTGTGTTTGGATCCTCGGGTCAAGCCCGAGGATGAAGAATGCTGGACGGATGATATGCCCAAAGCAAGCTTCGATAATGGAAATATGCTCGCTCACCGCGAGACACGCGTAAATTTCCGCAGTGCACTTCCTATTTATATCTGGCAGGGCGCTTGATTTGGGCACCAATGCCCCCCTCCTCCGTCATCCTCGGGCTTGACCCGAGGATCCAGACACAAGCCTGCCAGCCTCAGAACTTGAACACCGCCGTCACCGGCACATGGTCCGATGGCTGGTTCCAGCCGCGAGCCTCTTTCAGAATATCGATCCGTTCGAGGAATGGCCCAAGCTCCGGCGAGGACCATACGTGGTCCAGGCGACGACCCTTGTTTGCGGCTTCCCAGTCCTTGGCGCGGTAGCTCCACCACGTATAGATCTTCTCCGGCTCCGGCGTGAACTGGCGCATCAGGTCCAGCCAGCCGCCCTTGGCGATCACGTCCTTCATCCCGTCGGTCTCGACCGGCGTGTGGCTGACGATCTTGAGCAACTGCTTGTGCGACCAGACGTCGTGCTCGAGCGGCGCGATGTTGAGATCGCCGACAAGGATCGACGACACGCCGGGCATATCCGCCTTCAGCGTCTTCATTTCCTCGACGAAATCAAGCTTGTGGCCGAATTTCGGATTGATCTCCCGGTTCGGCTCGTCGCCGCCCGCCGGCACATAGAAATTATGCAGCCGAATGCGGCGCGACCCGCGCTCGAAGATCGCCGATATGTGCCGCGCATCGCCCATGCCGCAATAATTCTGCCGATGGTCTTCCAGAAGCGGGATCTTCGAGGCGATGGCAACGCCATGATAGCCCTTCTGGCCATGCACGATGATGTGCTCGTAGCCGAGATCCTTGAGCGGCTGATAGGGGAACTCCGGCTCCTGGCATTTGATTTCCTGCAGGCACAGAATGTCCGGCTGGTTGCGGACGATGAACTGCTGCACGATCGGCATGCGCAGTCGTACCGAGTTGATATTCCAGGTGGCCAGGGAAAATGTCATGGAGAACCTCGATTGTCCGTCGAGGTCTAGAGCAATTCCAGCAAAAGTGGGAACCGGTTTTGCGTCCGGAATTGCGTAAGACCAAAGGAGATAGAGCACTGCTGGCGATCCAATGATCGCTGGCAATGCTCTATGTTATTTGGCGATTGATGAGAAGCAAAAAGGGCCGCGAATGTCGCAGCCCTTTAGACAGTATCGGGATGTAAATCTCAGCCGCGACCGCGCACTTCGGCATAGTCGATCGCAAACACCTTCTCATCGAGGCTGACGCCTGTCTTGACGTTATAGATCATCACCGAGGTATCCTTGCCCTGATTGTCGGTGATCGTCCACTGACGCAGGTCATAGGTCTTGCTGTCGAACATCATGGTGATCGTCGAATCGCCGAAGATCGTCTTGTTACCGAGCACGATCGTGGTGAGATCGCTCTCTTCTTTCACGCCGCGCACGGCATCGTTGGAAAGATCGATCCGGTCTGCCAGAAGCAGCGTCAAAGGCGTCTTAGAAAGCGGATAGAGATCCCAGGTCTTCAGTTTGATATTGCCGACAACGACATTTTTTCCATCGGAAATCACGCGCAGCGGCGATGGATCCTCGAAATTGAAACGCAGCCTGCCGGGACGTTCGATATAGAATTTTCCGCCCGTCTGCTCGCCGCGCGGGCCGAACTGCACAAACTCGCCCATCATCGTCTTCACGGACGAAAAGTGGTCGGCAATCTTCTGCGCGGCCGCGCCGCCACCGCTCTGTGCGGAAGCCGCCACAGGCAGAAATGCGGAAGCGGCAAGGCCGAACAGGCCTGCGGAAAACTGTCTACGATCAATCCGGATGGAAAGAGCTGTTTTTTCTTTGGTCATTCTGGTCTCCATCCAAATGCACTGGGCCGCAAACGCGGCGTCATGATGACTTGCCGGCGGCTTGGCAAGCCGTAGCCGACACGATCACGAAAGACTTACCCGCGACTAGCGCTCGATAATGTCGGCCTCGGTCGGCACGAGAATCTCGCGCTTGCCGGCATGGTTTGCCGGACCGATCAGCCCTTCCTTCTCCATCCGCTCGATCAGCGAGGCGGCACGGTTGTAGCCGATGCCGAGACGCCGCTGGACATAGGAGGTCGAAGCCTTGCCATCTCTCAACACGACTGCAACGGCCTGGTCGTATGGGTCATCCGAATCCGACAGGTTGGACATGCCCGCCGGGCCGCCACCGCCGCCGTCTTCATCCTCATCGTCGGCCGTGATCGCTTCGAGATATTGGGGCGACCCTTGAGTTTTCAAGTAGGCGACGATTTCTTCAACCTCATTGTCTGAAACAAACGGCCCGTGAACGCGCTGAATGCGCCCGCCGCCGGCCATGTAGAGCATGTCGCCCTGGCCGAGCAGCTGCTCGGCACCCTGCTCGCCGAGAATGGTGCGGCTGTCGATCTTCGACGTCACCTGGAAGGAGATACGGGTCGGGAAGTTCGCCTTGATCGTACCGGTAATGACGTCGACGGACGGACGCTGCGTTGCCATGATAACGTGGATACCGGCGGCACGCGCCATCTGCGCCAGACGCTGCACGGCGCCTTCGATATCCTTGCCGGCCACCATCATCAGGTCCGCCATTTCGTCGATGATGACGACGATATAGGGCATCGGCTCGAGATCGAACTCTTCTGTCTCGTACATTGCCTCGCCCGTCTGGCGGTCAAAACCGGTCTGCACGGTGCGGGTCAGGATCTCACCCTTTTCCTTCGCCTGTTCGACGCGGGAATTGAAGCCGTCGATATTGCGCACGCCGATCTTCGACATCTTCTTATAGCGCTCCTCCATCTCGCGGACGGTCCACTTGAGCGCAACGACGGCCTTTTTCGGGTCGGTGACGACCGGCGACAAGAGATGCGGAATCCCGTCATAGACGGAAAGTTCGAGCATCTTCGGGTCGATCATGATCAGGCGGCATTTCTCCGGCGTATAGCGATAGAGAAGCGACAGAATCATCGTATTGATGGCGACAGACTTACCCGAACCGGTGGTACCGGCGACGAGAAGGTGAGGCATCTTGGCAAGATCGGCTACGACCGGCTCACCGCCGATCGTCTTGCCGAGCGCCATGGCGAGCTTTGCCTTGCTGCCTTCAAAATCCTTCGAACCGATCATCTCGCGCAGATAGACCATCTCGCGAGTGCGGTTCGGCAACTCGATACCGATCGCGTTGCGGCCAGGCACGACGGCGACACGGGCGGCGATCGCGCTCATCGAGCGGGCGATATCGTCGGCCAGGCCAATGACGCGGGAAGACTTGATACCTGGCGCCGGCTCCAGTTCGTAAAGCGTTACGACCGGGCCGGGGCGCACATGGATGATCTCGCCCTTGACGCCAAAGTCTTCCAGCACGCCCTCCAGCATGCGGGCATTCTGTTCCAGCGCATCGGCCGAAAGCGATGCATCACGTGCAATGGCCTTCGGCTCGGTGAGCAGATGGACCGAAGGAAGCTGGAAACCGTCCGGACGAATAAACGAGCCCTGCGCATCGCGCGAGACGCGTGCACTGGGCTTCGGCGCGGGAGCTGCGGGCGTGACACGTGCAGAACGGCCACCAGCCTGAGGTGTACGCGATGCCAGGAACGGAGCGTCGTCATCATCCTCGTCATCGGCAAGAATGCCGGACGGACGGCGGGGGATATCGTCCATGTCGAATGGCGGATCATCATCGTGGTCATGGCCGTAGATCGGCGGAGCGGAAACCACCCGGCGCGGATTGCCGGCAACCCGTTCACCAGCGCCGTCGAGCGACGGCTCCGTCCGGCGCGTGTCGCCACCGGCAGCCTTTGCCCGCACGGGCTCGTTCAGCTTGCCGAACTCGTCCTCGTTGAAATCGTAAGGCTGGTCGTAAGCTTGGCGCGCACGCGGCTTCATGCCCACCATACGGCGCAGACGGGCCTGGGTAATGTACCAATAATGCGCGGCAAGGCCGAGCGGCAGGAAGCGTTCAAGGAACCCGCCGTCATCCTCCTCTTCGTCTTCCTCGTCGCGCCGCGCGCGAGAGACGACGGCCGCAACAGGCTTGTCGTCGTCTTCCTCTTCCACATCCAGCTCGAGCGGATCACCGACGAGACCGGAGGCGAACAGCATCAGCCAGATGCAGGGAACGGTGAAGATGCCGCCCAGCACCATAGCGACCATGCCGGTCGGATAGGCGCCGACAAACAGTGCCGGAAACCGCAGGATCATGTCGCCGATAACGCCGCCGATACCGTTCGGGATCGGCCATGTCTGCGGCGCGGGAAAACAGCCGAGCGTAGCCGAAGCCAGCAGCGTTCCACCGCCCCAGGCGGCGATACGCGCCGGAATGCGATCGAAACGACGGCCGGAGATCAGCGCCAGCGCAAAGGAAAGCACAGGCAGAAGCGCGATGAGCCCGGCAAGGCCGAGAAACTGCATCATCAGGTCGGCAAAGGCCGCACCGCCGAAACCTAGAAGATTGGTGGGGGGATTATCGGTAGCGTAGGAAAAGCTCGGGTCGGCGACATTCCAGGTGGCAAGCGCCGCAACGGCAAGCGCAAGGCCCAGGAAAATACCGAAGCCGATCAGCGCAAGCGCCTGCCGGAGCACGAAAGAGCTGAGAACTGAGCGGGTTGACCGGTTTGCCAATGCCGCCGAACTGCTTCTGCTCATCGTATCTGCCCGCCACCTGTGAAACGAAATAAGGTGCGCAATCCGGCAATGGCCGTCGCACAATTCCAAGACAAGGTAACGCGGGGATGGTTAACGCAGCTTTAACCACATGATCCACAGACCGCTTCCAAACACGAAAATGGCCCGGCGCCAGGCCGAGCCATCTAATTGTGGTGAAGAATCAGGCCGGTTGAAACCGGCCTTGCCTCTTAGCTGTGATAGGCGGATTCGCCGTGTGCAGCGAGGTCGAGACCTTCGCGTTCGGCTTCGACCGGAACGCGCAGGCCGACGATCAGGTCGACAACCTTGTAGAGGATGATCGAGCCGATACCGCACCACAGGATGGTGACGACGACAGCCCAGACCTGGGTCATGAACTGGCCGCCCATCGTCACGCCCTCGGCATAACCGATGCCGCCGAGCGACGAGGATGCGAAGATGCCGGTTGCCAGCGCGCCGAAGAGGCCGCCTGCACCGTGAACGCCGAACACGTCGGCCGTGTCGTCATAACCGAACTTGTTCTTGATGACGGAGACGAAGAAGTAGCAGATCGGCGAAACGAGCAGACCCATGATGATCGCGCCCATCGGACCGGCAATGCCGGCAGCAGGCGTGATGGCGACGAGACCTGCGATCATGCCCGAAACTGCGCCGAGCAGCGAAGCCTTGCCGCGGGTGAAGGTTTCGACGACCGACCAGGAAACGACAGCAGCAGCGGTTGCCAGGAACGTGTTGACGGTTGCGAGCATCGCACCGCCCGAAGCTTCGAGGTTCGAACCGGCATTGAAGCCGAACCAGCCGAGCCACAGCATGGCGGAACCGACCAGCGTCAGCGTCATCGAGTGCGGAGCCATCATGTCCTTGCCGAAGCCGGTACGCTTGCCGACCATGATCGCACCGATGAGGCCTGCAAGACCCGCATTGATGTGAACGACGGTGCCGCCGGCGAAGTCAAGCGCGCCCCAGCCGAAGATCAGGCCGTTTGCGTCCCAGACCATGTGTGCGATCGGGAAGTAGACGAAGGTGACCCAGAGCAGGCAGAAGAGCACGGCAGCCGAGAACTTGATGCGTTCGGCAAACGCGCCGACGATCAGAACCGGCGTCAGGGCCGCAAACGTCATCTGGAACAGCATGAAGATGAATTCCGGAATGACGACGCCATCCGAGAAGGTCGAAGCCGTCGACTCGATCGTGACGCCGGAGAGGAACATCTTGGCCGTACCGCCCCAGAAGGCAGAAGTGCCGCCGCCGAAGGCGAAGGAATAACCGTAGATGACCCAGGCGAGCATGATGGAGGAACCGATCACGGTGCACTGCATCAGCACGGAGAGCATGTTTTTCGAGCGGACGAGACCGCCGTAGAACAGTGCAATGCCCGGCATGATCATGAAGAACACCAGAAGGGTGCAGAGGAACATGAAGGCGGTATCGCCCTTGTCCGGAACTGGAGCAGCAGCAGCAGCCTCGGCAGCGGGTGCTGCAGCGGTCTGCGCGAAAGCGACAACCGGCGCAAACAGGGCTGCAGCAGCTGCGCCCATGCGTCCGAGGTTGGAAATCTTGGTCAATTGCATGGTTTGAAAACTCCCCTGTAAGCCGTGCTTAGAGCGCTTCGGTATTGGTTTCGCCGGTACGGATGCGCACGGCCTGCTCGATCGAATAGACGAAGATCTTGCCATCCCCGATCTGGCCGGTCTTCGCAGAAGAAGCGATCGCCTCGACGGCCTTCTCGACGAGATCTGCGGAAACCGCGATCTCGATCTTCAGCTTAGGCAGAAAGCTGACGGCGTATTCGGTGCCGCGATAGATTTCGGTGTGTCCCTTCTGGCGTCCGTAACCTTTGACTTCGGTGACGGTCAGGCCTTGGATACCGACAGCCGTGAGTGCTTCGCGCACCTCATCCAGCTTGAACGGCTTGATAATGGCCATCACGATTTTCATCTGGCTTCCCATCCTTTGTTTATTTCGGCCAAAGCCGACTCTCCTCATCACCGGCAGTAAAGCCTGCGACTGAGCATCTACATTCAAAGGGCGTGCCAGTTTCGAACGGCTCTTAAGTTATTGAAAAATAAAGATAGAAATCCGAGGCTTCATAAATGAGGCAAGCGAGCGCCATAAAGACGCCGAATTTCTGTGCATTTTAAATTTTTCGCACAAAAATTACTCATTTGCCTTTTTACGAATCAAACCTTCCTGAGCCACGGACGCCACCAGCACTCCTGAGCGCGTGTAGAGACTGCCACGCGTCATTCCCCTGCCGCCGGAAGCGCTTGGGCTGTCCTGACTGTAAAGCAGCCATTCGTCGAACCGAATGGGCCTGTGGAACCACATGGCGTGATCGAGGCTTGCTGCCTGCAGGCGCGGATCGAAAACGGAGGTGCCGTGCGGATAAAGCGAGGCATCGAGCAGCGTCATATCGGAGAGATAGGCAAGGATGGCCGCCTGCAAGCCACGATCGCCGGGCACATCACCGACCGTGCGAACCCAGACATCCTGAAGCGGCTCCAGCTTCTCCGTCGTCAGGTAATGCTTGAGCGACGTAGGGCGAAGCTCAATCGGGCGCGGCCGCTCCCAATAGCGGCGAATGGCTTCCGGCGCCTTGGGCAGGAAAATCCGTTTGAACTCGGCCTCGTCCATCAGCTCCTCCGGTGCCGGCACATCCGGCAGGGCGATCTGATGCTCATAGCCCTCCTCATCCCGCTGGAACGATGAGGACAGGGTGAAGATCGCCCGCCCATGCTGGATCGCCTGTACCTGGCGCGTGGCAAAGCTGCCGCCATCACGAAGCCGCTCCACCTGATAGACGATCGGAACGCTCGGATCGCCAGGACGCACGAAATAGGCATGCAGCGAATGAACGAATCGATCGGCATCGACCGTTCTCTGCGCCGCCACCAGCGCCTGCGCGATCACCTGCCCACCGAACACGCGCTGCCAGCCGATATCCGGGCTCGTGCCACGATAAAGATTGTGCTCCAGCTGCTCCAGATCGAGCGTCTTGATGAGCTGTTCCATCGGGTTAGGGCGAGAACCTGACATTTTTACGAACTCCGGCAATAGGAAGCGACGACCGGATGATCTATATCCACCCCATCAACAACCACAAGACTGACGGGAGCCTGTGAGATGCTGGACATGATGGTGGTCGGAGCGGGATATGTCGGCTTGGCGGCAGCAGTCGCGGTCAAGCAGGCCGCCCCGCACCTCAACATCGAAGTCGTGGAAGCGGCTCCGGCGCATGTATGGGAGAAGGATGAGCGCGCCTCCGCGATCATCACGGCTGCCAGCAAGATGCTCGACGTGCTAGGCGTCTGGGACGATATCCTCGTCCACTCCCAGCCTATCAACCGTATGATCGTCACCGACAGCCGCACCTCCGATCCAGTGCGCCCGGTTTTCCTCACCTTCGACGGCGAGATCGAGGAAGGCAAACCCTTCGCCCACATGGTGCCGAATGTCGAAATGGTGAGAGCACTAAGGGGAGCCGCAGAACGGCTGGGGATCGCCATCCGCCACGGCCTTTCCGCTACTGCTTTCACGACCACGAACACCAGCACGACCGTCACGCTGTCAGACGGCTCCACCATCGAGACCAAGCTGCTCGTCGCCTGCGATGGCGTGCGCTCGAAATTGCGCGACATGGCGGGCATCCGCACCGTCAACTGGCAATACGGACAGTCGGGTATTGTCACGACCGTCGCCCATGAGCGCCCGCATGAAGGCGTGGCCGAAGAACATTTCCTGCCCTCCGGCCCCTTCGCCATCCTCCCCCTGCCGAACAATCGCTCGTCGCTGGTCTGGACGGAACGGACGGAGGATGCCGACCGGCTGATCGCCTCCGATGATCTGATCTTCGAGGACGAATTGCAGCGCCGCTTTGGCCACAAGCTCGGCGAACTGACAGTCGTCGGCGGCCGCAAGGCCTTTCCGCTCGGCCTCACTCTGTCACGCGCCTTCGTCGCCCCGCGTTTCGCCCTTGCTGGCGATGCGGCCCACGGCATCCATCCGATCTCCGGCCAGGGCCTCAATCTCGGCTTCAAGGATGTCGCAGCTCTTGCCGAAACCATTGTCGAGGCCGATCGACTGGGTCTGGATATCGGCTCGCTCAACGTACTGGAGCGCTACCAGTCCTGGCGCCGCTTCGACACGTTCCGCATGGGCGTCACCACCGATGTCCTCAACCGGCTGTTCTCCAACGATATCACTCCGATCCGCATCGCACGCGATTTCGGCCTCGGCCTCGTCGAGCGCATGCCGAAACTGAAGGATTTCTTCATCACCCAGGCAGCAGGAACGAGCGCGGACGGAAATCCGAAACTTCTGGCTGGTCATCAGATATAGGAGAATTGCGGAGGCTCAGTCCTCGATCTTCCGCGCTTCGGACACCAGCATGATCGGAATGCCGTCGCGGATCGGATAGGCGAGACGCGCGCCTTCCGAGACCAGTTCGTTGCGCTCGCGATCCAGCGAAAGCGTGCCCTTTGTCAGCGGGCACACGAGCAGATCGAGCAGCTTCGGATCGACATTACTGAGCTTTTCGTCCACCACTTAGAGCCTTTCCTGGTTAAATTGAAACGTTCTGTTGGCTCAAACGGAGTCGGATAGTCGTCCGGCCGGCGCGAGTCGTAGCCAAAGCATACGGCCAAGCCGGCCGGACGACTAGGCGGCCCGTTTCAGCCAACCCGAAGGGCCGGGCATCTTTCCGCCAGGATCAAAGGCGATCGGCTCGACCGTACCTTCGGGTATGCCCTTCGCCAATCGCCTTTGCCCTGACGAAAACCTGCTCCGGCAGAACACTTCAATTTAACCAGGAAAGGCTCTGAGGCCTCACTGTAAAATCGTATCGGTATCCGCCAGCCCTCTTGCCAGCATGATTTCCGTGATCGCGATCAGCGTTTCCGCCCGCGTCTTAAGATCCGGCGCTTCGAGCAGCGCCTGCTTTTCCGCCGGACCGAAAGGCGACATCATCGATAGCGAATTGACGAGTGTGCGATTGCCCGCGCGCCCGACGCTATCCCAGTCCACTTCCAGCTTGTTGGCGTCGAGATAGGCCCTGAACACCCGCAGCAGCTCGCGCCGGTCGACGGAAGCCTCGTCATCCTCTTCCGAAAGATCGCTCATGAACGGCGCGAACCGGAACATTCGATAAGGCTGACTATCGTCTGCTTCGTCCAGCAGCCGGAAACGGCACACACCGCTGAGCGAAAGGATATAGCGCCCGTCGCCCGTCTCGGCGAAAGAGGTGATACGCCCCAGGCATCCGACGGAGGAAAGCGCCGGCCGCAACGGATCGGACGCATCCGATGGCTCCAGCAGGGAAGGCTGCACGACGCCGATCAACCGGTCGCCGGCAAGGGCCGCATCGAACATGGCAAGATAACGCGGTTCAAAGATATTCAGCGGAAGCTGGCCACCCGGAAGCAAAAGCGCTCCGGTCAGCGGAAACACCGGCATGACTTCCGGCAGATCTTCACGTTTTACGTACCGCGCGTTTCCCACATGCATCGGTTCGGCACCTCCCGCAGACTGCTCCTGATTACAGGTTTATAACCCGATATCTGGGGCTCCAACCGCCGATCGCAAGACCGGCGGCAGTGGATAACGTATTGTTTAGGAAAAGAGGATGGACGAAAGACGGCGACGGGCTGCAATCGTCGCGGGATCCTTCGGACCCCAAACCTCGAAGAACTGCAAAAGTTCCCGACGCGCGCCGTCATCGTCAAAAGTCCGGTCCTTGCGCATGATCGTCAGAAGATGGTCGGCCGCCTGTTCACGCTCGCCTTGAACGTTGAGGATTTTCGCAAGCTTCATCCGCGCCGCATGGTCGTCCGGATTGGCTTCCAGTTCGCGCATCAGCGCCACGGGATCGCCGAGCTTGCGGGCTTCGATGATCTGGTCGAGTTTCTTGGAAACCGCCTGGATCGCCGGATCGGCCGCCATCTCTTCAGGCAGCGATTGGAGCATCTGGCCGACACGTTCCGTTTCGCCCATGGCGATGAGGCACTGCATCATGCCGGCGGCAGCCTTCGCATTTTCCGGATCGGCCTGCAGCACGGCACTATAAAGCTGCGCTGCTCCCTCGATGTCACTCGCGGCAAGCAGGCCATCCGCTTCACCGAGGATCGCCTCGATCTCGGCTGCCTGATCGGCACCGGCCGGGCCTGCAACCTTGTCGATGAACTCGTTGACCTGGCTTTCAGGAACCGCACCCATGAAACCGTCGACCGGACGGCCGTCGACGAAAGCAATGACCGCGGGGATCGACTGGATGCCGAGCTGGCCGGCGATCGACGGATGGTCGTCGATATTCATCTTGACCAGCCTGACGCGTCCCTGCGCCTCGTTCACAGCCTTTTCGAGCACGGGGGTCAGCTGTTTGCACGGGCCGCACCAGGGCGCCCAGAAATCGACCAGAACCGGCTGGCGGCGCGATTCGTCCAGAACATCCTTGGCAAAGCCGGCCGTCGTCGTGTCACTCACGTAACCACCTGCTGCCGTAGCTTCAGGCGCGGGGCTGGCAGCGGACGAACCGAAGCTTGCTGTCTGGCTGCCGTATCCGCCGCCATAGGATCCGGCGCCGTAAGATCCAGCGTAGGGATTATCGTTGCCGCTCATGGATGTTCTCCCGGGAAATCAGGGTGTGAACCCTTTTAATTGTCTGCCCGAAACATCGTATGTCAGTCCGTAACTTTCAAGACAAGCGGCGTGTGACCGGTCGCCTCCAGAAAACGGATGAGATCGTTTCGTCCAATTGATGTCGTCGCATCATTGGAAAGCGGATGGCCGTTGATGATCTCGTGTTTCATCAGGTCTTCATCCAGCACAAAGGTGACATTCCTGTCCGTGTCGCAAAACGCGCCGAACACCGTCACCGAACCCGGCACGACGCCGAGATATTCGAGCATCATCTCCGGTCTACCGAACGAGACACGGCTCGACGCGCCGATGACCTTGTGAACCGTCTTCAGGTCCACCACCGCATGCTCCTCGACCGTCAGGACGAAATACTGGTCCTTCTTGTCCTTCACGAACAGGTTCTTGGTGTGCCCGCCGGGAATCTGATCTCTCAGCTCCTGCGATTCGGCTACGGTGAAAACCGGCTCGTGCTGTTTCGTTGTGTGGGAAATGTCGAGACTGTCGAGAAAAGCGAACAGATCGGCGGCTGTCTTTGGCATATTTTCGGTCACATCCGGGATCGGGATTAGCGGGAGATGCGAACTATAAAGATAAGCCCGTCCACCTCCAAGCCATTCTCCACATAATCACCGAAAGCCAAAACCCCTGCAAAGCAAGGGACTTAGCGAAAAATGAAAAAATCTTTGCCCGGATCGTCATTTCTCTGTTGCATTTGAAAATCGTCTGGGCCATATAGCGCCTCGTCGGCGGCAACGAGCCACTGACCAGCCGGTTCCGAACTACCACACGGACCGACGGATTGATGAGCGGGTGTAGCTCAGTGGTAGAGCACAACCTTGCCAAGGTTGGGGTCGAGGGTTCGAACCCCTTCGCCCGCTCCAGTCCCTCCCAGGAAAAAAGCAATCAGGCTGATGAAGCGTCGGATCAAACCTGACGCATAACATTTTCTTGTAGATCCAGCCATTCTTGATCTTTTCTCTGACCCGCCTCAGGAAAGTCTTTCGAGATTGCCGATTGACTTATTCGCCCAAAACAGAACAAAGTGGGAACGAACAAGGATATTCAAATGGCCCACGCGGAAAAATTCATCGTCCTGCAATTCAAGAAGAATCGCGGCAATATCGTGCCGGGCGAAATGCGTCAGGCGTCAAACGCAGTATCTGCAGAAAAGATTGCCGCTGCCATGGCATCGCGTGTCGTGGGTGTAGCTGCTTATGCAGTGATGGTTGATGAGGAAACCGGCGACATGGCATCACCGCGTCTCATTGCCCAACATGGTGAGACGGCTGATATCGCCGCCTAATTCGCCGGGACACTGTGTGCTGCCCGCAAACAGGGAGCGCAACGCGGCTGAAAGCGGCTAACGGTCTTGCGGTGAACCGAGCAGGCGACACGCCCCTATTTCAGTTTCACAAGAAGCCGCCCCACCGCCTCAACTCTTCGAAAACACGTAATCCGTTTCCTGACGCAGCACTTCGCCTGGACGTAAGACCGCGTTCGGGAAATTCGCATGATTGACGGCATCCGGCCAGACCTGCGTTTCCAGGCACAGGCCGGCATAGTTTCCGTATCTACGACCATCGAAGCCCGGCACCGGCACATTGACCATCACACCGGCATAAAACTGCACGCCCGGCTCGGTGGTCCTCACTTCCATTGAGACACCCGAATAAAGGCTGCGCACCAGCGCCACAGAGCGTTTGGCAACACGCTCGTTCGACAGGCAGTAATTGTGGTCAAACGGCACCTGGCGACCATCCTCGAGCGCACGCCGCACCGGCCCCATCTGCCTGAGATCAAAGGGCGAGCCGCTCAGGTCATTGAGCTTGCCGGTCGGAACCAGCCTTGCATCGACATCCGTTATCCTGTCGGCGGCAATCATGATCTCGTGGCCGAAAATGTCTTCGCGGCCGTCGAGATTGAAATAGGAGTGCTGACAGACATTGGCAGGCGTCGGCTGGTCCGACACGCTTTCATAGACGACCGAGAGCACGCCATCCGCCTTCAACCGGTAGGTCGCGGTCACCGTGCAATTGCCGGAATAACCCGCGCGCCCATCGACATCGGTAATCGAAAGCACCACCCTGTCGGACTGATGTTCGACAATCGTCCAGTTGCGCTTTCCCATGCCGTCCGAGCCGCCATGCAGATGCGTGACACCGCGCTCGTTCAGTTCGAGCTGGTAATCGCGGCCATCGATCGAGAATTTTCCATCGCCGATCCGGTTGGCGCAACGGCCAGGCGTGGCACCGAAATAGGGTGAATAGGCCGGATAGGAGGCGAAGTCGTCGAAACCAAGCACCAAAGGCGCATCATGCCCTTCAAGGCGCAGGTCCTGAATGACCGCACCCCAGGTCATTACATTGGCAGTCAGCCCGCCGCCGCTGATCTGGACGCGATAGACGGGCTCCCCGTCCTGCGTGGTGCCGAACACCTCGAATGCCTGCCCTGCCATGAGTTTCCTCCGCCATTTTTATCGGCGGCAAACTGCGCGATTTGGCAAGGTCCCGCAATGGGAAACGGCGACGCGCGGCGTCTTTTCCCGACACCGCCCCAGCAGCCACACCAAGCGCCTATTCTGTGCCAATCTTGTCCATGTCGTAATGGGTCGTCTGGTACATCTCGTTGATCCAGTTTCCGAATAGAAGATGCGCATGACTGCGCCACCGGTTCTGCGGCGTCAGCGTATCGTCGTTATGCGGAAAATAGTCATGCGGCATCTTGATCGGGATACCGGCATTCACGTCGCGAAAATATTCGTCCGCCAGCGAGGTGGAATCATATTCGACGTGGTTGAACATGTAGAGACGGTTACCTTTCTTCTCATGCACGAGGCAAAGGCCCATCTCGTCGGATTCCATCAGGATTTCCAGATCGGACTTC
>Ga0268255_10000064_pt1 | contig 92068 bp, 121 predicted proteins | sample AgamicOrMarz_FD_200256 | JGI IMG/M metagenome (GOLD analysis project Ga0268255, IMG submission 200256) | Agave microbial communities from Guanajuato, Mexico - Or.Ma.rz (v2) (version 3) | ecosystem: Host-associated > Plants > Phyllosphere > Phylloplane/Leaf | place: Guanajuato, Mexico...
GGGCTCTTTGACGTCTATTTCTGCCACCATTTCCTACGAACGATCGACGTGAGCAAACCGGACTATGGTTGATAATGTGTCAACTATGTCCCCGCACATGTGTCAACCATGTGTCCGGTCCGTACAAGAAGCGCAAAAGTAACCAAAACGCTCTTGCCCCACCACTGGGCACCTCGCTAAGGCGAGGTGTTCCCTCACTCCGGCATTGCTCCGTGGGCCCTTGTGGTTGATGGGGCGCTCAAGATCAAAAACAAAAGCAAAAGCAAAAGCAAAAGCAGAAGCAAGGCGGCTTGACGGCCGACCGGGCGCTTCCCGTTGTGCTTGGATCCTGTGGGAGCGGGCTTGCCCGCGAAAGCGGCCTGACAGCCGACCAATCTCCTGCGGTTGTACCCGATCCGATTGTGGGAGCGAGCCTGCTCGCGATAGGGCCGGCACAGCTTGCTTCTATGTGCCTGATGCACCGCCATCGCGAGCAGGCTCGCTCCCACAGGTTCGTGTTGATGTCAGTGGTTATTGGTTCATTTAAGCCCGACTTTATACAACGCCCCACTGTCCTCATCCGTCAGCACATACAAGTAACCATCCGGCCCTTGTCGCACGTCACGAACTCGCTCGCCCAGTTCACCGAGCAGCCGTTCTTCATGAACGACCTTGTCACCGTCGAATTCCAGCCGGATCAGTTCCTTGGATGCCAGCGCGCCGATGAACACGTTGCGTTGCCAGGCCTTGAAGCGATCACTGTCATAGAACGCCATGCCGCTGAGCCCCGGAGATACCTGCCAGACGTGCCGCGGGCCATACGTGCCTTCGACGGTCTTGCCCTGGGCTTCGGGTATCGCGGCGCCGGAATAGTTGTCGCCATGGGTCGCCAGGGGCCAGCCGTAGTTCTTGCCGCGCTCGATGATGTTCAGCTCATCGCCACCCTTGGGCCCGTGTTCGTTCTCCCACAACGTACCATTCCAGGGATTGAGCGCAGCACCTTGGGGGTTGCGCATGCCGTAGGACCAGATCTCGGGCCGGACGTTTTTCTGCCCGGCAAACGGGTTGTCGTCCGGCACCTTGCCGTCGGGGTAGATGCGCACGATCTTGCCTTGCAGCTTGTCCAGGTCCTGGGCGGTCGGCCGGTCGTTGTTTTCCCCCAGGGTAATGAACAGATAACCGTCCCGGTCGAAAACCAGCCGCGAACCGAAATGGTTGCCCGTGGACAGCTTGGGCTGCTGGCGGAAGATCACGTTGAAGTTCTGCAGGCTTTTCAAGTCCTCGGACAATTGCCCACGCCCCACGGCAGTGCCGGCCTTGCCATCCGCACCGGCCTCGGCATAGGACAGATAAACAGTGCGGTCCTGCTTGAAGTCCGGCGACAGCACTACGTCCAGCAACCCGCCCTGGCCCTTGGCCCAAACCTGAGGCACGCCGCTCAACGGTGCGGAGAGTTTCCCGTCGGGACTGACCACCCGCAAGTTGCCCGGACGTTCCGTGACCAGCATGCCCTGCCCCGGCAGGAATGCGACGGACCACGGGTGCTCAAGCCCCTTGACCACGGTGGTCAGCTCCAACGTACCCTCTTCGCTCTTGAACGGCTGGGTGGGTGCAGCAAAGGTTGGCGTGGCGAGGGTCAAGACGGCGCTGGCGTAAAGGGCCGCCAGGAGAGGTTTACGCAACATGCACACTTCCTTCTGTGGAGTCATAAAGAGGCAACCTAGCGGTTACTGTTCTGAGAATTCCTCGGCGGCGTTGGCGATTCGATGGTCGGTCGCGGCGAACCCGAGGGCTGACCGGAGCGCGGATAACCGTTGCCGATCCCACCGTTTTCCAGGGTCGGTGGACGTGGCACGGAGATCGTTGGATTGTCACGAATCGTCGGCACGTTAGACCGGGTGCCCTGCATGCTGTTGGGGTTGGCCCGTCGGGTCGGGCTGTTGTAGGGATTGCTGTTGCCCGGCAGGTTCTGCGCCATTTGCAAAGTGCCCGACGGCACCGCCGCTTGAGCAACTGCTGACAGTAGTAATGTCGTGAGAGCGAGCATCAACCTGTGCATTCGACCACCTCTTGAATTCAGGCATATCGAAAACACGCTACGCCGCAGGTTCGCTGTTGTTAAGCGAAAAATCAGCGCAAAGATGTAACGAAGAGTCTCTAAACAACGGTTTGCGCGATGAGCCGGCCAGCGCCCGACGGAAACTTTTTTCCGGGCCCTACGGTCACCAGAGAGACACTCACCGGCACGGAAAAAACACCACCATGGCACGGGCAATCTGGAAAGGCGCAATCAGTTTCGGGCTGGTCCACATTCCTGTGGCGCTGGTGTCGGCCACCTCCTCCCAGGGCGTGGATTTCGACTGGCTGGACAAGCGCAGCATGGATCCGGTGGGCTACAAGCGGGTCAACAAAGTCACCGGCAAGGAGGTGACCAAGGAGGACATCGTCAAGGGCGTCGAGTACCAGAAAGGCCAATACGTGCTGCTCAGCGAAGAGGAAATCCGCTCCGCCCACCCCAAGTCCACCCAGACCATCGACATCTTTTCCTTTGTCGACAGCGAAAAGATCCCACTGCAAAACATCGACACGCCCTACTTCCTGGCGCCCGACAAACGCGGCGGCAAAGTTTATGCACTGCTGCGCGAAACCCTGGTCAAGACCAACAAGGTGGCCCTGGCCCTGGTCGTGTTGCACACCCGCCAGCATCTGGCGGCGCTCATGCCGTTGGAGTCGGCGCTGGTCCTGGTGATGCTGCGCTGGCCGGCAGAAGTGCGCGAGCTCGACATCCTGGAGTTGGGCGATGAAGTGACCAACCCCACCCTCGCCAAGGGCGAGCTGGAAATGGCCAAGCGTCTGGTGCAGGACATGAGCGCCGACTGGACGCCGGAAGAATACCGAGACACGTTCCAGGAAAAAATCATGGAGCTGGTGGAGAAAAAGGCCAACGAAGGCCGGCTCGAGTCGGTGGAGACCGATCCGGGCGAGGAACAACGCAAGACCGCCGACGTCATCGACCTCACCGAACTGCTCAAACGCAGCTTGGGCAGCAAAGGCAAGGCCTCGGGCAAGGCCGCCGAAAAAACCGCTGCAAAACCGACAAAAACCAGTAAATCCACTCCCGCAAAAAAGGCCACAAAGGCCTCTCGGGGCTAAACTCAGGAAGCCAGCAATACAAGGGAATCTGTCATGGCCAAGGCCGAGCGTGAATCTGCCCGCGTTTCCAACACTGTTCAGGACGAAAAACCCACTCGCAGCCGTAAAATGAGTCAAGAGAGCCGGCTCCCCGAGCGCCTGTTACCGCAACTGGCGACACCGGTGGAGCAGCCGCCCAGCGGTGAATGGCGCTATGAAGTGAAATTCGACGGCTACCGATTGCTGGCCCGCATCGAGCAAGGCGAGGTTCGCCTGTTCAACAGTGAGCACAAGGATTGGACCGCGCGCCTGAAACTGCATGCCGATGCCCTGGCCGAGCTGAACCTTGAAGACAGCTGGCTCGACGGGGACCTGATCCTGCTGGACGAGTCCGGCCAGTCCGATCCCACTGCCCTGCGCGATAGTTTCGAGATCGGCCGCACCGTGGACATGGTTTATGTGCTGTTCGACGCACCCTTCCTTAACGGTGTGGACTTGCGGCAAACGCCTGTGGAAGAACGTCGAGCGGCGCTCAAACAAGTCCTGCGCAACAACGCCAGCAAGCGGCTCAGGTTTTCCGAAGCATTCTGCGCCAGCGAAGACGAAATCCTCGAGAGCGCCAGTGCCCTGGCCCTGGACGGCGTGGTCGGCAAGCGGCTGGGTAGCCCCTATGTGTCGCGGCGCAGCAGCGACTGGGTCGATCTCAAGTGTCGGCTGCGCCAGGCCTTCGTCATCGTCGGGTTTACCCAGCCCCAAGGCAGGCGCAACGGGTTCGGCGCCTTGCTGCTCGCGGTCAACGGTGCCGCCGGATTGGAATATGCCGGCCGGGTCAGCACAGGCTTCACTCAGGCCCAGATCAAGCAGTTGCACGAACAACTGAGTGCGCAGCAACGGGATGTTTCACCGTTACCCAAGCCTCTGAGCGCAGCCCAGGGGCGAGACGTGCAATGGGTCGAGCCAACCCGGGTCTGTGAAGTCGAGTTCAGTGAATGGAGCAGCGGCGGCCTGGTACGCGGGGCGGGCTTCGTGGAGTTGCTGGACGACATGCCGGCAACCAAGGTCGTCCATGAACACCCTCTGCCGACCCGGACCCTGAAGCCCAGCGCCAAGCGCAGCGGCAAGAAGAAAGCCGTGGAGATCGAAGGTGTGCAGATCACGCATCCCGAACGGGTGATCGACAGTGTCAGCGGCGTGCAGAAAGTTGAACTGGCCCAGTACTACGCCGACATCGCGCCGTGGATCCTGCCCTATCTGCAACAGCGCCCCGTTGCGTTGCTGCGGGCGCCGGACGGGATCGGCGAGGAACAGTTTTTCCAGAAGCATGCTGATCGCCTGGACATACCCCACATCAAGCAATTGAATCCGCAGCTGGATCCGGGGCACGCCGCGCTGATGGAAATCGACAGTGTGCAATCGCTGGTCAGCGCGGCACAAATGGGCACCGTGGAACTGCACACCTGGACAGCCACCCACGACCGGATCGAAACGCCGGACCTGTTCGTCCTGGACCTTGATCCCGACCCATCGCTGCCGTGGAGCGCCATGCTCGAAGCGACTCGCATGGCTTTGTCGCTGCTCGACGAGCTGGGCTTGCAGGCGTTCCTGAAGACCAGCGGCGGTAAGGGCATGCACGTAATCGTGCCCCTGGCGCGCAGTGCGGACTGGGACACGACCAAGGCGTTCGCCAAGGCCATCTCACAATGCCTGACCCGCCAGCGGCCCCAGCAGATCACCGCGACCATGGGGCCGAAAAACCGCGTGGGGAAAATCTTCGTCGACTACCTGCGCAATGCCCGGGGGGCCAGCACGGTGACCGCCTACTCGGTACGCGCCCGGCCCGGCCTGCCGGTCTCGGTCCCGATTGCCCGCGCCGAACTGGACAGCCTGCGCAACGCCCAGCAATGGGACATCAACACCGCGCTGGAACGAGCCAGGGGGTTGAAGGCGGATCCGTGGGAAGGCTACAGCCATCGCCAGCGGATTACGGCCAGGATGTGGGAGCAATTGGGGGCGCAAGCGCCCAAAGAATGAGCGCAACCACCTGGTAAAATCTGAACCTGTGGCGAGGGGATTTATCCCCGTTGGGGTGCGAAGCGCCCCCATCTAAAGCATCTGGCACACCGCACCGTCAGTTTTTTGGGCCGCTTCGCACCCCAGCGGGGATAAATCCCCTCGCCACAAGGGTTCAGTGCTACGGAATAGTGCTCAGATCCAGACAAAAATCGCCAACAAACCGCCAAAGAACGCCCATTTCTGCAGATAGTACAAATTGCGATTACGTTTCTTCAGGGCCTTGCCTTGCAAGCGGATCTTGTAGAGTCGGGAAAACGCCCGGTTCAGCCCGCCGGTCTTGTCACCGGCATCATTGGGCGCACCGGCGGCGGCCATCACGGTGCGGCTGAACCAGCGGTTGAACGCCGTGGCCCAGCGATACTTCATCGGGCGCTCCACATCGCAAAACAAAATAATGCGGTTATGCGGCGTGGTGTTTTCAGCGTAATGGATGAATGTCTCGTCGAAGACCACCGGTTCGCCATCACGCCAGTGGTATTGCTCGCCATCGACATTGATGTAACAACCGGCATCGTTAGGCGTATCCAGGCCCAGGTGATAGCGATAAGAGCCGGCGTAAGGGTCACGGTGGCGCACCAGCTTCGACCCCGGTGGCAACTCGGCGAACATCGCGGCCTTGATCGAACCGATGCTCTGCACCAGTTCTGTGGTGCGCGGGCACAATTTCATGGCCGAAGGGTGACTGTCGCCATACCACTTCAGGTAGAAACGCTTCCAACCGGTCTTGAAAAACGAGTTGAAGCCCACGTCATCGTATTGATTCGAGCGTTTGATTTCCCCCGCCTGCAGCAGACTCTGGCCTTCGGCACGGATTTCTTGCCAGTGCAACTGCAACGGGCTCAGGTCCGGGAAATCCTCAGGACGCAGGAATGGCCGGTTGGGCAGTTTCGAGCACAGGTACAGCAGGCAGTTGATCGGCGCCAGGAACGAGGAGTGATCGCTCAACTGGCGGCCGAGCTTGTGCCGCACGCGACCGCGCAGGTGCACATAGGCGATGGAAACGATGTACAGCGCGACAATGATAAGTTTCACGGAGTCCGTCACAAAACAGGAGTGGACAGGCTGCCTCCTTCGGCCAACCAAGCGGCAAGGAAGATGGCATCGGGTGGAGATGGCAATTTAGCCACATTTTGTAACCGAGGGTTATCCCAGAGTTGTGAAAAACTGTCTTGCCCAGGCAACACCCTATCGTTCAGGCGGCCAGATCAGTACAATCGCCGCCACACTTTACGCGCCCCCTTGGCCGATACCGCTCATCCGGTCTCGGCGCACGTCTACCCGGACCAGGCGCTCCGTATGCAGCTGTCCTCTTATGCCGGATGGACCCTTGCGCTTGCGACCGCGACGCCTTTGCACGGCAGGGAGCAACGCAGACAGGTACTGAACAGGTACTGCCGCACCCTTAGCTACTCTGAATGTTCCGCAGGATAAACCTTTGATCTCTACAGCTAACATCACGATGCAGTTTTGATCGGGGTTTTCTGGGGATTCAAGCTAATGTTTACGGGGGCCGGACTCCCCTTCCGCCCCCGGTATTTCTCTTAATTGGCCCAAAAATTGGCCCAAGATTCGGGCGCCCTCCCCACGCTTCATCCCCCGCCTACCTGCTACGCTGATTCCTACAACAGGAGTCATGAAATGCAGCACCTTGATCTACTCCCCTCCCTGCTTACCAAAATCACCGAGAACCAACACGCTCTGGAAGCTGCGCTCATGGAGCTTTCCAACTGGGCAGCGAAAAACGGATCGCCCCAAGTCGCCGAAAATGTCCGGGGCGCTCTGGCTACGCTCGATCGCAACGAAGAGTTCATCAAGCTCACTCTGGCCGTTATGAATTCACCCGACTGAAGGGCAAGCAACTCGTCGGCTCCTCCTCGCCCTCATCCGCGCGCCTCGATTACTGTATATCCAAACAGTATTTGATAAGCGAACCCACACCATGAACTTTGAACAAGCCAAGGCGATGAGGATTGCCGCCTGGCGATCTACGCTCGACGACCACGAATTCAGGATGGGGAACCCGGAGGCGTACAGGTTATCCCTTCACGAAGAGAGCGCTCGGCTCGCACAAGAAGGCCTGATTGACAGACTTGATCAGTTTGAAATGGACGAAATGGCGAACGCAGCTTACTGGTTAGGGATCGAAGAGCGTGATGCATACCCAGTGGCTCGACACCCAGCCTCAGGTTATGACGTCATACCGGTGGACGGTGGCCCCAGAGTTGCGACCATCATGAATTCGGTTTTCCGCTTTGACGCAAACGTAGGAGATTCGATTCGACCGTATGACGGCTTGATGCGTCGCTCTGAGCAAGGGATGAAACTGGAGCCTTGCTATGGATCTATCGGCGGTCGCATCGACGGCTTGCTCCTGACACTGGAGGATGGCAGTCGATACGACTTGGTCGAAACCGTGCGTAGAGTGAACGGAGTTGTCTATCCTGCAACGGAAGACCCGGACGTTTATCGATGGATGTGCGATGTGGTCCAGGTCGCGCTGGAGAACAAGCATCTGGAGCTCATGAGGCGCGTCCGGCCGTTCTTTGAGCTGGCGAAGTTCGTGCGCTGTGATGTGTGCGAGGATCATTTCGGAAAGCGAGATGACTGCAAACACTGCGAAGGGCGCGGCTTCGTGCCAAAAACGATAGAGCGTCAGCGCGAGCTGAGCGCAAAGGGGTAGGTATGTGCGGACGGCTATCGCAGTACACCGGCATCCACGACTTTGTGGCGGTACTGGCTATGTGGCCCGGTGCCTTCGTCAATAACGTTGGCGACCAGCCGCTGGAGAGGTACAACGGCGCACCGTCGAGTCAGCTCGCCCTCTTCCACCAGGAAGGCGACGATCTGCACGCCGACCTGGTGCGCTGGGGTTGGCGGCCACACTGGGCAAAGGACCGCCCGCCACCGATCAATGCCCGGGTCGAGAAAGTAGCCCACGGCCCATTCTATCGGCCGATCTGGCCGAGCCGCGCCATCACGCCGATCAATAACTGGTTTGAATGGGTCGATGAGGGTGGGCCGAAGAAGCAGCCCTATCTCATCCGCCGGCGAGACCGGGCGCCAATCCTCTGCGCAGCCATCGGCCAATACCCTGTGGCCGGCAGGGAACCCACAGAGCACGACGGTTTCGTCATCATCACCGCCGACAGCCAGGGCGGCATGATCGACATCCACGACCGGCGGCCTGTGGTGCTGAATCCTGAGCTTACCCATGAATGGCTCGACCCGGCCACGCCCAAAGAGCGCGCAGAGCAAATAGCGTTGCACCAGGGAGAGCCAGCCGAGGTCTTCGAGTGGTTCAAGGTCGACCGCGCCGTCGGCAATGTGAGGAACCAGGGGCCCGAGCTGATCAAGCCGATGAGTGAAATCGAAGACAGCAGCCGGCTTTAACTTGCTGCCAACCGCATGAGGCGGTCCTCAAGCGTATTTTCAAAGAATATGTACAGCTTCTCGGCATCGCCAGAACGTAGCGCGCCGGCGGTTTCAAGTCCAAGCACAAAGCCTTCGGCCCGCGCGCCCGCCTTCACGGCCACGATCATGGAATCCGCTCGACCGATCTGAGCGACCAGCTTGTCAGCCTCGCGCTTCATTTTGTCGCCCAACACTACATCTTCCATGACGCCTGCCTTTCAATTCGCTATCAGATACATGATCAGCAGGACCACCGAGACCCAGATGATTGTCATGAGGATAGAAAGGCCAGCCAGTTGCTTATCCACTGCTGGAACGCCTATCACTTCATCAAAGCGGTAATGATGTCCCCGCTTCGCTTCCTGGGCAACAATAGCCACTTGACACTACCTGCCCATTTCTCTGACATACGCCTGGCAAGCGGCCAGTGCAATCAACCCCCGGTCACCTTCGTCGGTGATGCCGATAATTCGTTGAGCATGCGCTGGGTCAAGTTGGGCTCGCGCTTTTCCATGAACCACGCCGCCGGCGCTGGCGGCGGCAGGCACTGGACCGCAAGTGGCTGAATCCTCGAGGAGGACTGACAGCCGGACATCAGCAGTAGCGAGGCGATCGCGCAGGCGATCCTGATTGGTTTGAGCATCGCTCAACTCCTTGAAATGGGATTGTTCGCTGACGGACAGCCGCTGCTCCAGGGCAAGGCGCTTGTCCTGCTCGGCCTGGACTTGGCTTGCGGCCGCGCTGCTTATTTTGTTCAGGTCCGACAGGTGCAGGCGGGCCTGGTCCGCCAGCCGTCCACCGTAGCGCCAGTCCTGGATCTTCCAGGTCACGCCGACGGCCAGCAGCACGAGCGCCAGCGCGCCGATGGCCCAGGCCTTCATGCCCACAGGATTCATGGCACGTCCTTGAAGAAAACGTGATTGCCCAGGCGCAGGGTTTGAGTTGCCCTGGCCGCCCAAGCCGGGGGCTTCGGCATCGTGGTCGCGTAGTAGTGGGTCGCGCCTTTGGTGATGTCAGGCTCGGCACCAGATATCACCAGGTCCGCTGCCCGCTGGGCCTGGGCGAACTGTTTCGGCGGAATCGGCTTAGCGCCGCTCAGGAACGGATAGTTCGGGTCGTTCTGGTTCCAGCAGCTGAACTGGTAAGGCTTCAGGCACACGCCGGCGTAGCCCTCGCCCCACCAGGACTTCTCCCGGCCATCTTCCACACGGTTGCGGATCGTCCAAGCCACGGCAATCTGGCCGGCCAATCCTTCGCCTCTTGCTTCAGCCCAAAGTGTGCGGGCGAGGATGTCGCGATCCCTTTCGGAAACAGTCATAACTTTTCTCCAGGCAAAAAAAACCCGCTCTGCGGCGGGGTTATATAAAATGAGACCATCGTGTCGGTCCTGCCGGCGGTGGACAGGTCCGTTTTCAAAGGAATGAATGATGAAGTTTGTGTTTGCAGCACTTTTTATCGCGCTGATTTTTTCCGGCTGCGGTGATGCCAAGGCGGAAAAGCCCAGGAATAAAGCCCCCCTCCCCGTTTACTTGCTGCTCGGCCAAAGCAACATGGTCGGTATGCGCTCCGACGCGCAGAAGCTGCCGGAGTCAATGAAGCGCACACAAAGCAACGCTCTTTTCTTCAAGGCTGGAAAATGGGCGCCCCTTGCCCCTGGCGTCTCCGAGGTGAAGGGTTTCGGTCCTGAGATTTCCTTCGCCCAAAGCATGAAGGCATCAGGCAAATTCGGAATCATCAAGGTCAGCGCCGGCGCGACAACGCTCTTCAAGGAGTGGAATCCGACTACCGACGACTCTTTGTACGGAAAGGCCATAGATCTTGTTCGAGAGGCAAAGAAAACCCGGCCTATAAAGATCGCTGGTGTTCTGTGGATGCAGGGCGAAAGCGATGGCGCGACTCAGGAGATGGCGGATTCCTACGAGAGCAATTTGAGGACCCTCATCTCCTCGCTGAGGTCGGACCTCAACGAGCCACATCTGCCTATCGCCGCTTGCAGGGTGACCGCACCGAGCACCCAGTTCCCATTTATTGAAACCGTCCGCAAGGCGCAGGAGTCAGTGAGAGAGCCAGGCTACACCTGGTTCAATTGCGACAGCCTGACCAAAGGCCCTGACAATCTCCACTATGACACCGACGGACAAATCAAGCTCGGCAGCATGTTTGCCCAAGCCATCAAAGAAGCGATCCGACAGGCTCAGATGTAGGCGAGCGCCATGAACAAGGTCTGGCCCTTGAACCGGTAATACTCTTCCTTCGGGTGTATCCCATCCGCAAGAAGCTTAGTCCAAACCCCCGTTGCGACTGCCGCGTTCCAATGATTAACGAGTGGAATCCCAAGCTCGGCGCACTTGGATTCGATGGTGTTCTTAAAGGTCCAGAGCAAATCATTGACCTCCGGACGCCCTGGGTAGACGACGGGGTTCGGGGTTCCGAACATGATTTTCTTTCCGGAGGCCGTGACCAATCGATGCATCTCGGCTACGGCAAAAGCCACTCCGCTTGCGGTTCCGCCACGGATGGCGTTGTTGATCCCAAGCTGAACGTAAAACAGGTCAACGCTGGGGTTTTGAGCGATCAAGTCCGGAAAGCTCGGCGTACCATACTCAGCACTCCCGTACAGCCAATCGGCAAAGCCGCTACCGCCTTTGCTTTTGTTGACGAAGGTGAACGCGCCCTGCCCAAACTTCTCATTCAGCAACTGCCCCGCCACCACGCACTCTGTCCAGGGCGAGACGCCGAGATAGGCCGTCGCCGAGTGACTTGCGCTCACACCAGTAGAATCACCTACCACCAATATTTTCATACAAACCCCATTTCTTTGATGCAAAGCCCGACCGGCACACGACCACGGACCATTGATTTATGAACTCTGCGGAGGCTTGGGCCAGTCTGGCTCTAGAGGCCATCCTGTCCTTTCCGGCGTCTTGCTGAGGTCGATCAGGTATCGCTTCCACGCCTTCCATGTAGCGCGGTCCTCATCGGAGATTTCCTCCAGATCTACCTGGGCCTGGAGCGGGCTGATTGCATCATTGGCTTCTTGCAGCCGCAGGCGCAGCGAGTCGAACGAGTTACGAGCCAGTTCGGCGCTGTTCACTCGCTCAATGAGCCAAGTAGGCAATTCCTCGACCAATGATTCCCCCGGCCCGAGCGACCAGCCTTCCTCGATACCGCGCCAGCCTGTCTCGGTTATTGCGTAAGACATAGTTATCGCTCCATTCCATAGCCGCAAACATCGATGAAGAACGTTCCCCCCGAGCCGCTGTTTGCATACGTCACGTTCTGAGAGGCGTCAGTGACGAAGTCGAATTGGTATCTGGAACCGATATCGACACTGACCATTGCTGTCGAACCTGCAATTGGAACAGATAGGTTCGCCAGCACACCCACGGCGGTGCACCTGACTACAACGCTCTGGGTGGTCGGGGGCACCACAGGTGAAAGCGCGACGACCGTATATGTCGTAGCGGTCCCGCCGGCCAAGCGGCGAAACGGCGCGGCGCCGGTGTTCGTCGCATAGAGAATCACGCCCGAGCTAGCCACCTGGAATCCATACAGCACGCCTCCAGCACCAGACCGAAGCGCACAAACGAATCGTCGGGAAGCATCTCCGTTCTTGATCCTGGCAGTTCCGAAATATGGTGCAGAAGGTGCAGCGGGCGAAAGCTCGACAGTGGCCACGCCAGCGTTCTCATACAGGTACACATAGTAGAAAACGTCCGGCGTCAACCCGCTGATTCCGGTCAGGGTGATCGGCGCCGCTAGCCGCACTACCTTCCCGCTGATGGGAATGAAGGCCGCGCCAGCTGAAATAGTGATTGAGCTTCCCGAGTTGTAGGTAGGGATCAGCCCGTCGATATAGCCGTCGGATACCCCGCCTTGAGCCGGTGTAAGAGGCTTGGTCAGCGCGTTCAGCTCGGTGATATCAGTGTTAGCGCCGCCCTTGGCTCGAAAGTCCCATGCAGACCATGTTCCGGCCACTTGATAGCGCGTGTATTCCGGCCCGCCTGTTACCGCTCGGCAAGTTTGGTACGCATACCCGTTGCTAGGGTTGTTCCAGTGGAACACGTAGCTGTTGATGTTGGCCGGAAGAACACCCAGGCTGCCAGCCGACACGATGTTCAGCTGTGTCTGCCTCGTGCTGTTGAGGTTGGCCTCGGTGATGGGAATTCCGGTACCACCGAGACCGAAGGCACCTACTGCCATCAAGCGACCCGCAGTGACGTCCGATGCGCTGGACTGGACTGCGAGACCCAAGGCGAGCTGCGCGCCTGCCTGGGTCGTTGCGCCGGTGCCGCCTTTGATCAGCGGCAGCACGTCGTAGTTGCCAGTGGTCCCCAGGCCCAGCCCTGCTCGAGCAGTGGCCTGATCAGTTCCTCCGGTGCCACCTTTGCTGACCGGCAACACGTCATAGTTGCCCGTCGTGCCGAGTGCGGCAAGCTGCGCCCCATAGGTATTGACCAGCGCCCGCAGTGCATCAGCCGAATCCTTGACGTAGCCCTGCATCGGTGCGAGCGCGTAGCTGCCCCCGGAGACAGAAGCCCCCAGGTACGGCGGATCGATTGAGAGAGAGGTGTTGCTGGGTGCGTTGGTCACCTCGTACCAGCGACCGTCCGGGCCGCGAAACGCATCACCGATCCTGCAATTCGCGATGAAAGATGTTCCGACACCTGTTACGGCATTGGAATTCAGGACGACAGAGACCGTCCCGGTTTTATACCAGGGCATGTTCTACTCCATGGATTATAAATATTGGGTACGACTAGCCATATGGAAAAGGCAAGTTTTCTGTTTTTATGACGAGCGCAACCGGGTATCTATCAGTGGGAATACTGAAAAAACTAGTGTTCTGTGCAGGCGGAGTGAAATGCGTCGTTCCTGCTGAGGCTCCAAAAATGAATGATATAGATCCAGTACCGCCAAAAGCGCCCTCTACCCCTCCATACTGAGAATAACTGGATCCTCCCGTTGAATACGGAAACGCGTCAATTATCCCGACAGACCTGCTCCATGGGAGATATGCAGCATACTCAACACCCGGCTGTAGAGAAATGTCAACTCTAGAGATCAGCCTAGCCCAGTTGTATTCATTAACTGGACCACTGTTGAGACTATAGACATACCCTCCCGCATATGTAAGTGGATACTTTCCATCAGTTGGGGCGGGCGGAGGCGGAGCCTGTATTGCATAGGAAACATTCAGCGGAGCCTGCAATGAATTGAAGGTTATTTCGCCATTTATATTCCGCGTTTTCAAGAAGGGAGACCCTGAAATATTATCAGCCATCAAGTCAAAGCAATAAAACTTCGTGGTCGCGCCAGCATTCGAAAACTGGAATGTTATTGAACCACCAGACAATGAGGTTCCGTTTAGACACCCTGGCCCCACCAAAAAGACTATAGGCGACACCGCATTGGAGAGCGTGAAGCCATATAAAGCGTCTGTCTTGTGGACTGGATCATATGTTACTGTTACAGGGTACCAGTTTGCCCCATCGTTAGGGTCTAACTGGGCGGACCTCAGCGTGCGACGATGCCACGTTTCCTGATAGGCCAGATACCCACTTTTAACAAGCCCATAACAAATTAAATCCGTGTCAAAAAGCAGCTCTCCAGTATCCTTCTTAACCTTCATTAATAATATCCATAAAATATTCGGCAATTAGCGGAGAAATACCCCCAACCACCGGTCGAATATGAATAGGACCAAGACATAGAATTACCAGAAATGGTAACACCAGGCTTCTTGCCTTTCTCAAGCTGAAGATCAACTAACGGAACAACAATGTAGAACCGGGTTTTTCCGGTTGGTAGTTCTGGTAGGGAGGCAGAACCATTTACCGCCCCGGTGTCTACATAGCCTTGGCGCTGACTGATATTCATGGTCATATCGACCATAACCACGTTAGAGGTATTCCTGATAACTAGACCCGTCATGTCATACGCTCAGGTCGATAGCGACAACGCCATTGGGATGATAGAACTTCAAGCTGCTGCTATTGAGCGCCATCCGCCCTTGACCAGCGGTTGAGCCGTTCATTTCGAATCCGCCAGATTTGTATATCGCCCACCCAGTTTGGCCGAAGACGTAGTTGTCCGACTGTATGACTGAGCCAATTTTGGCGGTACCAATGCTACCGTCTTCAATAAAGGCCGACCTTAGGAACACCTGGCCGCCCTGGACCGCGAACGGCACCGAGACGGCGCCGCCGGCGATCGTGTTGACGATGGCGAACCTGTCGGCACTGACCAGGAACTGGCTTTGAAGCCCAGCGGGCCCGTTTTCAATGCCCAGCCCGAAGCCCGCGACGATGTACTGCCCGGTCCCGGAGTTGTACTGCATCTTCACCGACCAACTCGCAGAAACCTTGCCGTTCACATCGTTGATGATTGACGCGTTCTGCTCGATAGCTGTCTGCTGGTCTCCTACCGTGGTGCTGAGTTGGGTGATCTGCTGAGCGGTCGCCTGCTGGTTGGTAACCACCACCTGTTCCAGCTGGGTCACGTTGGCGGCGTTGTCTGCTACCTGCGCATCTAGCGTACTCAGACGCTTGGCTGAAGCCTCCGCTTCTGATGCCCGAACCTTCTGCTCAGTCGCAATTGCTGCAGTGTTGTTCCATCCCTTGAGCGCATCGGCAAGATCCCCCTCCCCGTTGTCGTCCCGGTAAGCAGCCCGCAACGCCTCAAAGGCCGTAGCCTGGGCGGTTACCACACCGTCGATCTCGCTGATATCAGCGGTGTTGGTCGCCACTTGCTGCGCCAGGCCGTTGGCTGTTTCGACCGACTGACCGACATCCGCCCAGTACGTCAGGTTCGGCGGCGGACTGTTGGCCGGCACCGCCGACTTGGCTTGATAAAGACGCTGGCCCAAGCGGACGATATCGTTCTTGGCATATGCCTTTGTCGGGTCATAGACCAGGATGTCGTCCAGCGCGTCGATTTGCGCTTGAAGGCCGGGGATCTTTTCGATCTCATCAAGCAGGTCCTGGCCGAGTTCAGTTTCGGTGATCTGCCCCTTGATCAAGTCCAAAATCGGACCGGCGTTTGAGCTGGCCTGGCCCAATACCCCGTTGACGACCGGGTACCATGGACCGATGTTGCCGGTCCTATCCACCAGGCGTGCCCAGAAGAAAAACGTGGTGCCGGCGAGAAGACTTTGTAGGCTGTAATCGTTCTGGGGATACGCCAGGTCGGCCAGCTTTGTGGCGTTTGCCAAGACGTTGGTGGAGCTGTACCAGATCTCGGTGCGTTGGGTGTCCTCAGCGCCGGCCGGGAAACCCCACTTCAGGCCGATGCCGAACAGCAGTGAGGTGGCGGTCAGAAACGACACTGCCGGCGGCAGGCCTTCCTTGCCCTTCAACTCAGTCAGCGCGGAGTTGCGCCAGATCGACGAGATGTCGAAGGCGCTCACTGCACGCACCCGGGCCACGTAGGCGCCGGCATAGATGCCGACCACGTCCACGCCGGTCGAGCCGGTGCGCGGCACCTTGACCCAATTGCCGCTGTCCTTGCGCCATTCCACGTCATAGGCAACTGCTCCGGCCACAGCAGGCCAGGTGATGGTCATCGTTGCGACGGCGAGCCCCTGAGACACAACCGATGTCGATGCCAAGGCAACGCTGGCCGGTGGCGGAACAACGGTGATCGGAATCACGCTGATCGGCCGGTCTTCCAGGCGGGCACCGGTATCGATATGTGCGAACTTGCTCGGCTCGTACTGCAACGCCGAAATCTCAAAGTCCCCCTCGGTCGTGCGCCTTGTCCTGAGCACGCGGTAAAGCGGAATCGCCAAGTCGTCAGCGTCGAGCGCCCACTGGAGCTGCGCCCGCGGCGCCTCGCTGAAGGCGACCGTCACGGTCACGGCGCGGCCGGCCACACTTTGCACGGTGCGTCCTTCGGCACGGCCGCCTGGCAGGTTGATGATCAGGCGGTCCCCTGCCTTGGCTTGAGTGTCGCGATCGAGCGTGATCACCCGACCGGCCACGGCAGAGATCCGCCCACCGATCTCGCGCCCGGCCAGCAGCGAATCAGCGACCGGGATGATGTGGCCTGGTAGCGGGATTACGCCCTCCATCCCGGTCTTGAAGGTGACAGTCCGGTCCAGGTTGTTGCTGAGGATCACCCACTTGCCGCGGCGCTGGGCCTCGGAGGCCCTGGTGCAGCCGATGGCGCTCACCTCAGTTGGGCGGTCGCCATAGCGACGCTGGAGATCCAAATCAGAAAAAGGAATGACATCGGTGTCGTAGTTGTTCGCCGGGTTGTCGTAGCTGACCAGGCACCGGGTGTACCGGGTCTTTGCCGAGGCGCTGCCGTACGAGAACTTCCCGTCGATGACGTTCGCCCGGGTGAAGACATAATCAAAGTCCTGGGCACGCGGCATGTCGGCCTGCATGATCAACTGACCCTGGGCCCAGTACGTCATGCCCCGATAGATGCCGGAGATATCTCGCAGCAGAGTCCAGGCATCGGCCTTACCCTGGAGGTTCATGTCGCAGAGGAATCGCGGCTCGGTGCCTCCCAGGCCGTCGGGCACCAGTTGGTCGCAATACTGGGCGATCCGGTACAGCTCCCACTTGTCGACCATCCACGGCTTGATGCGCTTACCCAGGCCAAAACGGTCTTCTGTGCAGATGCCGTAGGTGATCCAGGCCGGGTTGTTGGTCCAGGCCTGTTTCATGCTGCCGTCCCAGGTACCGGTGTAGGTCCGGCTGATCGGATCGTAGTTGCTCGGGACCTGCCACTTTCTGGCCTTGCACTTCACGGTGACGGCTGGGATGTTAGTAAACTGCTCGGCGTCGAACTCGATGTAGAGCAAGGCGGTGTTTGGGTACCGCAGCTTCGCGTCAATGACTTCGGTGAAGCCGGCGATCAGCATGGTGTCGGCAACACGGTTGCTGTTCTGGTTCGGCGTGATGCGGCGCACGCGGATCTGCCAGCCAATGGTGGCTTCGGGCAGATCGATCCGCCGGGACCGCTCGTAGCGCGTGGTGGTCTTGCCGTCGACTGCCTCGGTCAGCACCTGCTGGTAGGCGCCGCCGTCCGTTGCCACGTCGATGGCGTACTCGATCCGGTACCCGCCGACGTTGCCCTGGTCGTCCTGGCGCTGGAGCGCAGGCCAGGCAAACCGAACGCGCACGGCGGACAGCTGAATGTTCGTGACGGAGCGAACCCACGGCGCATCGCTGCGCAGCTCGATGTTCAGCGATGTCTCGTTCTCAACCGAAGGGATGCCCGGGATGTAGGTCTGATCCACGGAGCCCGAGCGCCATTCCCATTTGACGTTCGGGAAGTTGACGTTGCCGCTCGCGTCGTTGATCGGCGTGTTGTCCAGGTAGATGTCGGCTGCCGTCGGCACACTCTCAAACTCGCCCTCTCCAACCGCAATCAGGAGCTTCGCCAGGTTCGTCGAGCGCAGGTTGTCGCTGGCTTCCTTCGGAGACTTCGGCTTGCTGCTGCCGCCCTTGGCGCCACGGATGTCGATCTTCTGTGCTGCGCCCATGCTTTCCTCCAGGCGAAAAAAAACCGCCTCATGGGCGGCCTGCTTGCTGCGTTCGGGTTACGTTTTGTCTTCGGCGTAGATCGAGGCGGAAATGATCATCCCGCCCCACCGGCGTTCGCCGATGCAGATCGGCACGGGGTTGCCGCTCGCCGTGGTGTTCTTGGCGCTGCCGAAGGCGTAGGACGGGGCGTTCTCAGGGCCTGCGCTTTGCTTTAGGCCGGAGGCCTGGGGGCTGAGCATTTGGATGACGCCGCCGGCAATAAGGCCAATGCCTGCCGGGGTCAAGTACGGGGCAGTTACAGGGAACACATAGGCAATAGCCAAAAGCACGACCCCGACGACCGTTTGTAGAACACCTCCACGCTTACTTCCCTCAACCACCGGGACGATGCGCACCTCGCGGGTGCCGCCAAGGTCGAATTCTGCCTCGCTTACATTCTTTCGATTTCGGAACACCGCGAAACGCATGCCTACGGCTGCCAGGCGCCTGATCTCCTGTTCAAAACCATTGATGGTGCAGCCAAGGGCTTTGAATACTTCCCGCGATGTTCCCGAGTCGATGTGCTTGAGATGCGTTCGGCCAAATTTCCGCGCCAGTGATCCAGATAACTTGATCGTGGTCATACCCGACGCATAGCTGGTAGAAGTCATGTTTTCCTTCCAATAAAAAACCGCCTTTCGGCGGTCTTGTTGTCATCGGCATTGTTGAAGTGAGTCTCGTAATCCCGAACGCCCTAGCTGGGACCAGGCGACACGCTGGTAGAGTTTCGCGATACTGCCGGCTTTGGTCTGGCTGATTTCCAGAACATCGTCAGTCTGCTGGGCGAAGCCGTTCACAATCCGGTAGCCGTGCGCGGTTTCGGTCATCGTCGCGCTTGAACTGTGCTCCTGCCATTGAGGAAACACACAGAGCGCGAAGGCTTTAGGCGACTTGGTGGAACTCACGGTAACCGCTGGCGCAGATGACATGAGGTCGGAAGGTGACGAACACCCCGCCAGCAAAGCAACAGCCACCGCGCCTACGAAAAATCTCATGGGGTCACTCCTGTGGAAGATGGCGACAAGATATCACCCCGCAAGCTGGCTGTGCATCCAGCGTGGACGAAACCACAGTGGCAAACTTGGTTGAATGAATAGTAGCTTTGAGACATCAGTAGTCACTGCGAGAAGGAAGAATGACTAGGTCAAAAGCATTTAGCTGGATCGTATTAGGGTGGATCCTGATCGAATCAGCAAACTGGTTGCTCGCAAAATTTCTGGATACATATGCCAATAAGGACAACATAACTGCCGGGCTGGAGTATGCAAATTTATTTCTAAACTACGCCACCAGCGGGTTCAGCATAGGTTTCGTCGCGGGAGCCGCACTCTTTTCTGCGTGGGATTGGCCGGTACTCGGTAAATGGTTAAAAAAACTTCATCAGCGGATACGCAATAAAGAAGCTGACGAAAAACTGGCTCTAAGGTGCGAAGAGCTCGCTAGAGAGATGTACGAAATCGCCTCTCAACATGAACGCTCGAGAGGGGAATCTCACTGGCTGTCTTACGCTGATTCTGATCCTCAAGAGAGGTGGATAAAGGCTCGCCAAGAGGATGCGAGAGAAGAAGAAAGGATCCGGGGGAAGCTTGGTCACAAAATGCAAAGCATTGTTATTGACCTAAAGAATCGCGGGATCCGTATGGAGCTTTGGGGTTTATCTCTTAGCTCTCATTCACTTGCCACCGGCTCCTATTTTTTTCTTGATATCGCCTCCTCGTTAAGGTCCGGCGACTATCTCGAAAAGAAATTCGAGGTCACCAGATCCGGGCTCCCAGCGTCAATTTGAAGGTGCATGGGATTCCAAGCTCCTGAAGTAGAAAAATAGTTATCCGGATAGGACCCAGCCACTCAAACGCAACGGATTCCCCAGTCCTTCGCCTGCAAGCCCAAGGACTGGGATTGCGCCAATATCGGCGCGGACTACGCAAGGAAAGTGAAATGCATCCTGGACAAACAAGATTCCCCTATCTGTTGATTACCAACAATTCGGAGGTGGTCGAAAAAGCCAAGGAAATCTCTGTCAATGGCGTGGCGGAAGTGAGAGGGGTCTTCACGTTCAAGGCAGACGCAGATTTTCAAACCGTCATGACCGCCTTGAGCTCAGGGGGCGGCGAGGTTGGCCTAATTCAAGCCTATGACTTGCAGTATAAGAACGCCGCAGGAGACATAGCTAACGGGCTAGGTCACTTGGGCTGAGCGATCCTGCCGCCTGACCACTGCAGCTTACCGCCGACCACCTCGATTTTTGAGCCTTCGGTCATCCGATAAGGGCCGCTGAGCAAATACTCAGCGCGCCCGTCTTGGACATCGACATCTACTGGATCGCGCTTAGGATCCTCGAAGCCTCTACGCCAGACGATTGTTGATGCAAATGGATCTGGTTGATTCATTTTTCTCTCCGCGGCGAACCGCATCAGGTGATTGACTGTACATTTTGGTGCCTGAGGATCAGGCGAGTACGGTCCAGCCATGGCCCACCGAACACGATAATCTCGCTCGGCCGCCCGTACAGGTGGTGTAGCAGGAACGGCCCGGGGCCGAACGTCTCATCGTGCTCGCCAGGCAGCGCCGGGTCAGTGCCGAGGAAGATCCCCGCATGGTTCGGGTGCACCGTCCGGCCGACTTCCATCACGACCATGTCGCCGCGCTGCGGCTGGTCAACCCGGTAGAACCCGGCAGCCTCGTAATTCGCCTCATAGAGACTGGTGTTGTCCTTACTCTCCCACCAGCCATCAGCGCGCTTGAAGGCTTCGAACTCAAGCCCCCACTCGCGCTTGTACCAATCGGCGCAGACCTGCCAGCAGTCCCAGGCGCCATGGACGAAAGGCCGCTTCAGCAGCGGCGTCTCACCCGTAGGCACCACGGTTCTGAGGTCGCCCTCGGGCCAGCTCAGAATGTGCCAGGGCAGCTCCGTGGCCTCGCACATCGCCAAGTCCCGTGGCGAGGGCCGGCTGGTGGCGTCCGGGTGGGAGTGAACGATGCCGATCACCTGGCCCAGGTCCTCCGCCGCGGCGTATTCCTCGGGATCGATGCGGAACTCCTCGTTCGGCTCGGTCGCGGTGTTTTTGCACGGGAAGTACTGCTGCTTCCGACCCACGGCCAGCAGAAGTCCGCAGCATTCCTTCGGATACTCGGCCGCTGCATGCGCCTGGATCGCGCTCAAGATGTGTTTGCGCATAGTCAGCTCCGGGCAATCAAAGAAACGGCGGGGAAGCCGCCAAAGGGCAGCGGATTACCCTCGCCGAAGCGCGGAATGCAGCCGCGGCCCAGCGTGGCATCGCACTCGTCCAGTTCCGGGTTGTCGGTGACCACGCCATCCTTAGTGACGTAGGGCCCGGTGTAGCCGCAGTTCGGCCCCCGGTACCCACCGGTGAGGCACCAATGGCACAGCGTCGTGGCCTGGCGCCCGATGGATTCGCCGCCCACGTCGCCCGGGCTGGCAAGCTCCCAGGTCACCGTTTCCCCGTCTTCGTTCGTCTTCTGGTCGATGTACCAGACCTCAATCGTCTCCTGGGTTGGGTCGGCCTGTGGGTTGCCGTTGGCGAAGTTTTCCGCGTCGAGGTACGTGCCCAGCGTGTGCCGCATGGTCAGCTTGAACTCGAGCAGGTCGTCGAAGGCCAGGCACAGGGCCGTGATCCGCCCGTTGACGTTACCCACCGACAGCGTGGGCCTTACCGCCGTGCCGTCACCGTTGGATTCGATGCCGTCGATCTGCATGGGCCAGGCGCCGTACTCGTTGCCCTGCCACCAAATGGACTTGGCCGGCAACTCATCGGCCGCCGCGCCAGCGGCGATCAACTCTGCCGCTGTGTGCGGGATGGCGTGCCCGTGGAAGCGCAACACGTCTGCCCCATAGTCGGACCCATCCAATTCGAAAAGCAGCACTTCGCTCCCAGGCTCAAGAGCCTGGATGTCACTGATCAGCGGCATGATTGCCCCTTATGGATGAAAGGCCCGCTCAAAGGTGGCCGTGATTTTGAATACGCCGCCCCCGACCGGGGTAGGAACTGGATTCACGCAGGTGAACAGACCCAGTTCGCCAAGCGGGGTCGTCCAGAGAAAGGCTTTGTTGCCGCCGTGACGGTCGAGAAAATCCATGATCTGCTTCACCCGAGCCTTCGAACCGCTGAAGGTGATCGGGTAGGAGTCTTCCTTGTTGTTCGGCCCGTCGCCGGCGGTTTGCTTGTAGCCGCCACCAAACCGGGTGGTTCGCACGCGATAGGTGATATCGGGCGAGTCGCTGTGCTGGGTGGGCCAGTTGAACGTTTCAATAGCCATCAGCTCCTCCCGTTGATGACGCGCCAGATCGAACCGCCTGGCTGCAATCCTTTGGCAATCGCCGTTTCCGCTTCGACCTTGGCCGCCTGCTGGATGCCTTTGCCCAACTGAGTCGTGTCTTCCTGGGTCGTTCCGCCTGCGCCTGTGGTCTGGACCGACACAGCGACAGGGAAGTTGTAGACGTTCCCGCCGCTGCTTCCACCGCCGCCGGTGACGGCACGCACGCCCAACTGGCCGCCAGCCGTCCGAGTCAGCGGCATGATCGCCTCCTCCCCGGCTTCACCCATCACGCCAATCCCTCCGCCGGCCATGCCGAACGCGGTCGGCTTGCTGACAATGGAGTTGGTGAAGGCACCGCCATTGGCGAACAGCTGCACGCCACCCGACCAGGCGCCGCCCTTGGCCTGAATACTCCCTGGGGTGAAATTCGACAGATCGACGTTGGTGTAGCCCGCCTGGGTTGCCCCGGCCGATGCCGACCCGCCACCGAAATAGGAGCCGGCGGCAGAAGCTGCCAGGCCAAAAAGCGCACTGAGCCCTTCCGAAGCCGCTGCCCTCGTCGCAATCCGTGCCATGTCCGCCAGCACGGATTTCGCAAAGTCCCCGAACGAGAACTTCCCAGTCATCGCAAAGTTCGCAACCGCGTCCTCCATGGAGCTGAAGGCATTGGCAAACAGCTCTCTCGTCTGCCCGGCCACATTTCGCGCACTCTCCAAGTAGTTGCTGAACGCCGAGGTTGCGCCATTGCGCCAATCGCTTTGAGCGGCGGACATCTGCTCGTAGTTGCTGAGCACTGTTTCGCTCAGGTCCCGCTCGCTTTTGTTGATGGCGTCTAGCTTGGCCTGGTATTCCTCGGCGCTCATGTTGCGAGCCTGGTCGGCCTTGTCGCGGGCCAGGTCCAAACGTTGCTGGTTGGCTCGGTCGGCAATACCGTTCAGTTCGCCGTTGATTGCGTTCTCACGGTCACCCCGCCCTACTCCATCCGCCGCACGGCTCCCAGCACGCCGCAGGGCGACGCTCTGCTGGTCCAGAGCATCGGTGTAGGTTTTGATCGCCAGGGCTTGCTTGGCGAGCCTTCCCTGCTCGTTCGTCGCAATAACTTCGAGCTCACTGTCGGCCTCTCTCTGCGCCTTGACCATGTTGGCCCGGGCGTCGGCGATCCTCTGGTCCAACTGTATGCGCTGGGCCGCCGACGTGCTGGCCTTGCCCTTGGATGCTTCGAGCGCAGCGATTTCAGCCTCGTAAGCTGCTGTAACCTCGTCGCGCTCGTTGCCGATAAGGGCTCGACGCTTGAGCAAATAGTCTTCCTGAGTCACCAGGCCTGCTTTTTGCGCCGCGTCCAGCTCCTTTTGGGCGTTCTTGTATTCGCCGAGGATCAGCGACAGTTGGTTCTTCGAGTCGTTGAACTCGGACATGTTGACCAAGCCAGCCGGCCCGGCCGCCTTCTTGTTGGCATCAGCGATTTGCTTGTTGATGCCCGAGACCGCAGCCTCGTACTGCTTCTGCAGGTCAGTGGAATACGAGTTATTGGCGATGTTCTTCTGCCGAGCTTTGTCCAGGTCCTGGAGCTTCTTCTCAAGCTTCTGGACCTGAGTCTGGGCAGAATCTGCCTCGCGACCGATAAGTTGCATGCCACTGACAGCCGCCTCCTGGCGCTGCTGATCAAGCTGCTTGGCCTGGGCACGATTCCGGCGCTCCTGCTCGGCGAGCATCAGCGAGTCTCTTTCGGCCTCAATCTGCGCGAGCCCCCGACCGCCGCCTCCTCGTGGGCCTGCGCCAAGGCGCGACGCGTTCTGGGCCTGGGCCTCAAGGTCGGCGAGTTTCTCCTCGTAGGTCGACTCACGCCCAATATCGAGAGCTGAATCCCAAGCCCATTTCGCGGCTTTGGCTACGCCCTTCCATGCACCTTCAATCAGGCCGAGACGTTCAGTTATCTGATCGCCACGCGACTGAATGGCATCAGCGAACGCATCGGTCGCCAGCCTTACCGCAGCGGCCTGCTCGCCTTGCTTCTCCAAGGCGGTGATCTGCTCATAAACCGAAGCAGTCAGGTAGTGATACTGCTCGTTGAGCTTAATCGACGCAGCAACAGGCTCTTTGGCAATTGAGGCGAACTGAGCAACCGTCTCCTCGACAGCCTTGCCCGTTGCCTCCTCCATGGTCAGGGCAGCCTTAGTGATCTCCTCGAAGCTGTAGGCTGCAATATTGCCGCTTCCTGCCAGTTGCGCCAGAACTGCCGCCGCGGCGCCAGTGGTGCCTACCGTGGAACTGACCTGCTTTGCCAGCGATGCAATGCCGTCGGCCGTGGTTCCGGCGTAATTGCCTGTCAGGACCAACGATTTGTTGTACGCATCCGCCTCTTGGCTGCCCTTGTAGTAAGCCAGCCCCAGGGCAGCCGCAGCGGCGGCCGCCACAGTGAACGGATTCACCAACCCGAGCACATACCCACCCAAGGCGCGGGCCGCCGGGCCGATCCCGCCGAACATGTCTTTCAACTGCCCGCCTTGCTGAAGCAGCACGGTCAGGGGCGCCTGGCCGCCTTGCAGCGACACAGCAATGTCGGTGAATTGCGCAGGCACACCGCGCAGCGCAGCGGCAGTCTGCTTGGCTGTGTTACCCGTGCGGGTCAGCGAGTCGTCAAACCGGGTGAGGTTTGTCCTGGATTGATCGATCTTCGCCTGATACTCGCTGAAGGTCGAAGCATCCAGCGCGCCGAGCTTCTTCTGCTTGGCGAGCTTCGATTCCAGCTCGTCCAGCCGGCCAAGGGCTTTTACCGTCGGATCGATCTCGCCGAGCAGGTCGGACAACTCGTCCGCTTGTTTCTTGATCGAGACCGACGCCTTCTCTGCGCTCCGGGAAACTCCCTCGGCGGCTTTCTCAGCCCGACCACCCGCCGCAGTGAGCTTGTCGAGGTCGGAGCTAGCCTGCACAGCATCGGTTGAATCGACCCTGATGCCGAGTTCAGCAATAGACGTCATGCGGGCTCCGTTATTTCGATTCGCTCATCACGAGCATGGCTTCAGCTTCCATGACGCGGATGTCATGAAAGACTTCAGAGAGTTCGCGCCGCTTTATGCCCAGCATGCCCGCGACTGGTGGGAGTGCGTTGTAATCCAGGCCGGACGCGCCGCCCATGCCCGTGCGCCACTGCGTCGACATCGCCTCGAACAGCCGAAAGGCTGACCAGTTGTCCGGCCAGACCTCGTACTCTTCCTCCGGAATGTCGGCGAGCGTCATGCCGAAGGCCGCCAGGTCTGCCTCGGACGGCCCCTGCTCGTACATGACGCGGGCGGCGCCGCTCAGTTTCCCAGGCGTGCCGGACTGTAGGCGCTCTGGTAGGCATCCAGAACGGCTTGAGGCGCGCCGATGCATGTGGTGACCAGCGCTGCCAGAGACTCATCCGACAGCTTCTCGTCGAAGGCCCAGCCTGCAACGATGTCCCGGAGCTGAGCTACCTGGATGCCGATCTCCGAGGCGGTGGCCTCCTGCCAACTCAAGCCATCTTCTTTGACCTTGCTGGCATGTTCGTCCAGCGCACTGTTCCACTTGTCAAAGAGAGCGGACAGAGCCAGGCGATCCAGGTATTTAAACTCGAACTCCACCTCTTCTGGCTTGCCGCCCACGCGCGGAATCGCGACCTTCGCCTTGAAGGTCGGGTTCTGTGAAATCTTGATCTTCGCCATGGTTACACCGCTGCCGAATAACGGGTTGGGCGGCCTGCCAGCGACAGACTGATAACGCGGGTCATCAGGTTGTTGCGGGACAGGGCCGGGGTCGAGGTGATGGTGACGTAGGCGTTGTAGAGGATCTTGTCGCCGTTCGGCAGGTTGAGGCGCAACACTCGCGTTACCTTGTCCTCGTCGGCAGCTTCAACGACAGCCACGTACGGCAGAGATGGGTCATCAGCCACCGTCACGGACATACTGATCGGGTTCTTGGTGGTAGGGATCTGTCGATCATCATCGTCAGCCAGGAAACCGAAGGTCAGGAATTGCTGGTCACCGCCGCTGGTGGTCACGTCAGTGATCTGCGAGATCTCGGCGAAACCAGTCACCTCACGCACCGAACCAACGCCGGAACCCGCCGGATACGGCTGAAGGTTGGTGGTGTTGATATTTTCCAGGGCGAAAGTGCCGGTGTCGCTGTCGGAGACCCGGGCGGCACGGTCGTTCAAGCGCGTCCAGCCAGAAGTCACGGCGATGATATCGCCGTCCGTCAGGCCATGCGCAGCAGCGGTCGCTACGGCTGGATTGGCGTTGCTCAGCGCAGTGACCGGGATCGCAGCGCCATAGGTAGCGGCAATTTCCAGGGTCGCGCCGTTGGGGAGTCGAAAGCCCATGTGATTTTCCTCTGTGCAGAAATGACAAAACCCGCTCGATGGCGGGTTCTGGGTTTGCCCAACGGGCGCATTACGGTGTGGTGTCGGCTCGATATGAAAACGAGACTGGAACGGTGTACGAGGTGTCGCCGGTGATTCCCGGGCCCTGGTCCACTGGGCTCATAACGGTTACGACAAAGTCGCCCTTTGTGTCCCGCACATAAAGCGGAAACAGGCTCGCCAGCTCATCGACGATCGGGTTGGTCTTGGACTTGCCGGTACCCGCCGGCGCGATGATGCTCACCTGAAAGATGCCGGTGAACAGGCGGTGATCTCCGCCGAGTGTGTTGCTCGCGGTGTCGCCTGGGATCGTAAACGCCCGCAGGTAGGTTTCATCCGCGGCTGGGGTATAGGCCATGTTCTCGAAGACGATCTTCAACTTCTGCGGCCTGGCGTTGTTCCAGGCGATGAGCTTGGCCTCGTAGATCGAGGCGATGATTGCGTGGCTCATACCTGGTTGTTCCTGATGGCTTCCAGCACGATCTGTTGAAAGCGCGCCACGGTGACCCGCACCATGCCGCCGGGGGCCTGGGTGGAATGGCCGAACTCCAGCGGGGTCGCGTAGGGCAAATTGTTGATGACGTAGGCCACTTGGCCGGCGGTGAAGTCGCCCATGGCAGCGACCAGGGCGGCCACGGTTTCAGCCCCGCTTGGATCGACCTCGTCGAAGGTAACGTTTTCAACCACACCAAGCGAAAGGTGCCAGTTCGCCCGGAACCGCCCCCCGACGTAGCCTTCTGGCGCGACGATGTCCATGCCATCGTTGAGCTTGCGGCCTTTCTTGAGCCTGCCGCCCTTGGTGATATTGGCCGGGTCACTGCGCAGCGCGGCATTGTGGTCGTCGACGGCCTTGTTGTACTGGGTTGCCACAGCGTTCTGAGCCCATATCTCCGGGTTACCCACGGGAGACATGCGGATCAGGCTGCTGCCGACCTCGATGATGATCTCGCGCACACTGGCGTCGATGGCTTCACCGGTCTGGGCAGCGAATTCGGCCAGGCTCAGGGCAAAGCTGCCGGACTGGCCGGCGCCCGCCCGGCTCATGACCGCACCTGCAGCTCATACAGGATCGGCGTACCGGCTGGATTGATCTCTTTCATCGGCGGCACGATTGACCAGGTGCGCCCCTGAACCATCACCTTGTTCAGCAGATCCGGCACCCACTCCAGCCCCTGCGCGGCGATCTTCAGTTTCTTGTCGCCCTGCTTGATGAGGCTGTTGTTCTGAAACTCCTGGCCGGTGAAGTCGAGGAGAATGCCCTGCGCAGTCTGCTCGATGGTTGCGCCCGGTGCCTCGCCGCCCGTCTCCGGGTCATACTCACCCGGCTCCGTCTTGCTGATGGTCACGGGCTGACCGAACTCTGCGATCATCTCTAAGGCCATCACGGCCATCTCGTCGTAGAAGGTCATGGAGTCTACCAAAGGACATTGGATGAATAATCAAGAAAAAGGCGACTATCTGCTGGAAGCAATTTCCAGTCTTGAGCGCGCAATGAGCGAGGGCCGCATTGCGGAGCATCCGTACAGGATGTCGTTGCGAGAACGAATTCGGCGGGTGCTAGTCGGCACCAGAGCCGAACGCCTAACGAAAGATTTTCAGGACAAATACGTTCCCGAGAATGGCGATTTTGCCATCCTCCCAGTAACGGTAATGGCTGGAGCCATCAAGGCAAGCAGCGAAAGCTCTCTAATAGACGTTTTCAAGGTAGAGATTCTGGAGCTTGAGGTGGGGCTATAGGTTTAGGCCCTAACCGCAAACAATCCGCGTCGCTGGAGATAGTCGGCAAACTGCGTAGCGCTCGGTCGATCCGGCGCCGCCGGCAACAGTCGGCCGCTGGTGTTCGGGATCGTCGCGTATTCACGAGTTACCGCACCCTCGACACGTTCCAGCGTCACGGCACCCTTGCGCTTGTCCGGCGGGTCGATGTCGTCCTGATGGATCTCAGCGGCGAGGGCCATTTGCCCATACTGGATCCGCGCCGGCAGGTAGTTGTCGGGCTTGATTTCGCAGTCCAGCTCAACACCTCGGCGCGGCCAGGCCAAGGCCTGATCGCTCGACATCTTCCTGCCCTTCCAGATCATGCCATCCATCACCAGGGCAGACCGGCGCAGCAAAGCCTCTTGCACTGACTCGTCCGCAGGAATAGTCACGCCGAACTTGCCGGCATACATGACCAGATCCGCGGCGCTCGCGTAGCTTTCGGCGTCAGGCTTGCCGGTACCGTCCTCGATGATGAGAGTCATGAATCAGCTCGCTGGAATGAGTTTCAGGATTTCTGCTTTCGGGGCTTTCGGATCGAACTCGATACCCTGAGCGGTGAGCCACGCACGCAGATCGGCCACACCCATTTTTGCCGGGTCAGTCTCAGCAGAACCGCCGGCTTCGATGACATCCACCTCGACCTTGGTACTTTTGTAAGCCTCGACAACGGCAGGCCAGTCCCCCACTACAGTGACTTTGGTCACGCCGGATTCCGGCTTGTCGAAGTACTGCGGGTTGCGATAGCGCTTATCCGGATCAAAATCCGACGTCTGCGCAGAGTAAGTCAGTTCCATGAAAATCTCCAAGGCGGCCCGCTGCGGGCCGCCAGGTGAAATAGACGCCGATTAAGGCGCGGACAGGTCGATCAGGACGCCGGCGGTGACTTTGTCGCTGGTGGCGTATTTGGTCCAGTTGGCACCGGCACCGATCGCCGCCAGGTTGGGGTTCACGCCACCGGTGGAATCCTTCCAGCTGTAACCCAACAGGTCCAGGTTGAAAGTGCCCTCGGCGCGGAAGCCCATCGCCAAGTTTTCCTGGGTGTTGATCGGGTAGGAGCGGAAGCCAGGAGCCTGGGATTCGGTGATTTTGATCGCGCCAGCCTGCAGGCCGAAGATGGTTTCCGCAGGGATGGTGTCCGATACCAACACCGGCTTACCCATGGTGCCCGGCTGACCGCCATAAATGACCACGCCGGCTTCTTCGTACACCTTTTCGGTGATGGCCTGGTCGACCATGTCGAAGTAGGTTGCCGAGTCCATGGTCCACAGCGCAATACGGCCGAATCGATCACCGAATTTGCGCATGCCCTTGGTCAGGGCCTTCTTGCCATCGGTGGCGAAACTGGCGGCAGCAACCATGTTTGGGTTGGCACCGATAGCAGCCTTCAGTGCTGCCATCGCGTACTGGATGTAGCCTTCCAGCACTGCATCGGCGTAATCGATACCGACCAGCTCGGAGAACTCTTCCGGCGAGCGCGCACGGCGCTTGAAGGCCTCTTCAGTGGTTTCGTACGGTCCATACTTGAAAGGCACCTTCACGCCGACCATTTCGCCCGAGCCAATCTTCTGGCCCGCTACTGCGGCGGTGGAATTGACGTCACGGTGGGCGATGGAACCGCCCAGCTTATAGAAGGCGCGCTTGCGCAGGTCGCCTTCGATCAGCTCGTTGTCGAGCACCAGCGCGCCGTTGGAAGAAGCGTTGAACACATCGATCACGTCCTGGATGCGCTCCAGGTAAGCGGTTTGGGCAAGGTCGTTGTAAACGATCATGTCCGAATTGACGGTAGTCGCCATGGGTTACTCCATTATTTGGGCAATTTCAGGTACGCGTCCTGGCCGTTTTTCGTGATGAATTCACGCTTGGCCACAGACGTCATTTCGGAGCGCTTCAGTGCGGCATTACCGCCACCCCCGCCCGGGGCATTGGTCCCTGAAGCCCTTGGCCACAGATGAGGTGCGCTTTCGCGCAGGGATTCCGCCCATTCGAGCGGAGTCAAAGGGGTCTTACCGTCTTTGCCCAGGATGGCTTGGCCTTCCTTATCGACAGCGACAGCCTCGCCCTCTTCGTTGAGCATGAACTGGCCTTTGGCGCGCAGGATCAGGTCGTCTGCGGCTTCTGGCAGCGCCCCGGCCTTGATAGCGGCGGAGCGGATGGAGTCGCCCAGGACTTTGTCCCGGAACTTCTCTGCGAAGGACTCAGCCTTGTCGGCGCGATCCTTTTCGGCCTTGAGCTGCTTGTCGAAGTCACCGCGCAAGCGCTCGGTGCGCTTGGTGAAGACCTCGTCGATCTTGCCCTCGGTCAGGAGCTTGGTTTCTTCGTCCTGGCCGGCTTTTGTCAACAAGCCTTTCACGGCGTTGAGGTCTAGGCCTTCAAACTGGGTTTCGAACTGGGTCAGCTTGCCGGTGGTTTCTTTCAGCTTTCCCAGCAGCTCGGAGTTCTTGGTTTTCAACCCAGAAACGGAGCTCTCAACAGCAGTCGCGATAGCGGCCTTGATTGCCGGGTTTTCCAGGTCGATTTCGTTTTCTTCTGCCACGTTGATGCACCCCTTGGGTATGTTTCGCCCACTTTGTAGGCAATAAAAAACCCGCCAGAGCGGGTTGGTTTTAAATTCGAGCTCGTTAAGATCAGTTGGGCTCACTACGATCTAATGAGCAATTCTTAGTCAAGGAACCTGTATGACGGAAACACACGCCCCCTCACCAACAAAAAAAAACCGCTTCCCCGAGGCGATATTTGCCGCCTGCATTGCTGCTTTTGCGGCACTTCTTGCCGCCGCTCTGACGTGGTATTCATCAGAACAGGCTTTGCGCTTATCCATCACAGAAAGCTGTGTCAGAAAGATTGATCAGCAAGAGAATGACCTTAGGGAAAAAACCGGCAAGTTCTTAGCACTGAATGCCGAGTGGCTTGTGACGTCGGAGAATCCAAATTTCAATATCGATGACTATTACAATGCCGGCGGAAAGGCCATTGCCGCTGCACAGGAGCTGTCCGTGAACGCGCCCCTCAGATTCGGACTGGCTGCAGTAATGGCGGGCGACTCCATCAGGAAGCGTATGAACGCCCACTCTGAAGAAGAAAAGTCAGCTGTATTGAAGGAGCTAAAAAGCGAAAACTATGACCTCTTTAAATTTTTCTTTGAGGAAATTAATAACCTTGATGAAAAACGTACAGCGTGCAACTTGCGAAGTTAGGTGATACCTGACCTTTGAAACGCTAGCGGCTCCAACTGCTTCATCTGCGCCAGGTTTAGTGGCGCGAAATTTCGATCAAGCTGCAGCTCGGCGAAGCGCTCTACGCTCAACCCGCCCTCGCGGAACAGCTTTGCCCGAACCGGTCCAAGCGCCACATCCTGGAAGGATGCCGGCTGTTGCTGAAGCCAGTGGTAGTAGTCGAGGCTCGCGCTGACCTGTCCCGCACCGTCAGCCCCGACCGAAGCCCTTGTAGCGCCCTTGGCAAACATCTCGCTGAGCTTGGTCAGCAGGACAAAGGTGGTGCGGCAATTCGGGTGAAACGGCGGCCGGGGCCCGGAATCGACCGGAAACCGTCGTTTGTCCATTGACCGGCATTGCTGACTGGTCTTGCTGTCCAGGGTGGCGACCATCTCCACCTCGGAAACGATGTCCGTGTTCGCCTTGGCTACCTCCATCCGCGCCTGGGACGACACATGCTGAATCGCAGTGTGAACGACCGTGCTGGCATTGCGGTTGGTGGCGGCGAGGATGCCGTCCTGGTAGCCCGCAGACTTGGTGCCTCGGATGTTGCGGATGATCTGGAAGTTGGTTTGGCCTTCGAAGAAGCCCTGCCGGATACTACCGGTGACGCGATCGCGCTCCGCAGTGGTCCAACCCCTGATGAACGACTTCAACAGCTTCCCGCCGCCGGTGCCACGCACGCTCAGCGGGTTTGTCAGCACCGCGGTGCGGATCGCAGCCGCCGTCGGCGCGACAACATCCAGCGAGACGCCAACCGGCGCTGACCGGGCTAGGCTCGATGCCTCAAATTCAGCCTCGTAGTTGGCGATGTCGATCAGGTCGAGGTTCAGCAGCGCGCTGTAGCGGTCGAAAATACCCAGCAGCAAACTGTCGACTTCCTTCAGCAGCGCCTCCAGACGCTTCACGTTGTACTCGGTCAGATCCGACTGGGTGAGTCGGTCGCGGATCGAGCGGTCGATTTCCTTGAGGAACGGAGCAAACTTGCCCACCTCCCCGGCTTTCAGCTTTTCAAGAAAGACCGCGTGCCGAATCGTAGCGTCAAGGACTGCTTGGTTTGCCGCCATTTACGTCACCTTCATCGTCCAGGCCCAGGCCATCGCCTTGCTCGGCAAGTTCACCATCGATCTGCTGGTCTGTACGCTCAGGCGCAATCAGGCCCAGCTTGCGCAGGTATGCCCGCAGGTCAGCTTTAGCGAAGCCACCGTTCTGCCAGAGACCGACAAGGGCGGTGATCATTTGCGGATCGGCCGTCAGCTCAACAAACTCCTGATTGACCTGGTAGGAGACTTTGCTGTCCGCAATGCCCATGTAGGCGCAGCACCACATGATCGCCCGGGTATACGCCTCGCTGACGTTGGCAACACAGCCAGCGAGCACCGAGGTTGAGGCGGACTGATCGCCGCGGGATTCGGTAGCGGTCTTTGCGGCGAGCGAAGCCACAACCATGCGCGCCCCGAGTTCAATCATCATCTGGTTCTTGTCGGCCATGGCCTCCTTGACCAATGTGTTCGGCAGCGGCTGCGCGTAACCGAACTGACCGCCAGCCGGAAGCATCATCGGGGCACGGGAGCCGACGTAAACGCCGTTTTTCTCCATCCAGTCGCGCCACTGCTCATCCAGGCCGCTGATCCATGGCTGCGCCTGACCACACCAGAACACGCTGTCTTCGTAGTCGGCACTGTTCCGGTAATGGCCCAGGTTGATCATGGCGATGTCGTACAGCGGCGACTCATCAATGCTCGGGTCGTTGTTCTGGGCACCAACGAACGTGAATGGAATCTCTTTCAAGCGCCCCGTGACGCCTACAGGTTTGAACTCAGCGACGACAGTCAGCGGACCGCCGCCTTTCGGACCAGACCGCCGCCAGACCCGACAAACAAACCCCTCAGGCTCAAGCGCCAGCTCGCGATACTGCTCAATCACCTTGAAGCCGAAGCCGTCCACCTCCTCCGGCGCCTCTCGCAGTACCACCAGGGTGAGCACGCTATGCCCATTCACCATGCCGGTGCGCCAGTTGATGATGTCCTCAGCGCAGTAGGACAGGATTACTGAATGCCCGCCAGCGCCGTCATCTTGGTGGAAATCCACATACAAGCCGTGCCGCCCGGCCTCAAGCACCTTCTCCAGCGTTCCCTGGGAGTGCTGGTAGATGCTCACCCCGGAGCCGTTGGCGTTGTCCTGCAAGTACTCCAGCTTCTTCGGGACGGCAAGCGTCGGGTCTTTGTGGAAGGCCAGGCCAAGCAGCCCGTTTCGAGTGTGCCCGGTTGCGTTCTTGAACACTGCCCGTTCGCGATATGCCTTGTTGCGGTCCTGGTTCTCTGGCGACTTGTCGTGGGCGTTGATGTACGGCAGCCGGTCGACAACACGGTGCTGGCCCGCGCACACGTCTCGCACAGTCGCCCAGCGGTCCAGCGCTTCCAGGTAGTCCGCCCGCTTGAAGGAGACGTCATTGCTCATCGGGCGTATCCCATTTTGATGGCGGTGACCGGTTTAATGATCGGGTACTCGCGATGAATGAAGTAACCAGCGCCGTCGTTGGCGTGGTCGTTACCTTGTGTCTTGTCCGGCTCGCCATTGGGCGCCCAGATCTGCTGCTCCAGGCCGTCGGCGTACGTTGGACAGGTGAACGGATTGACCAGATACCGCCGCTCGCCCTGTGCATTGCAGAACATGGCGTTCATGGCGTTGATCCGATCCTTCACCGGAGGGTTGGCCGCCGGCGCGATGACTGTGAAGCCTGCCTGCTTGAGCATGGCGATGTCGGTCACGCTGGCATTGACCGACTTCCGCGAATCCCCGGAGGCGTCCGGGTAGATTCGGATCTCGCAGGTCTTTTCGAAATCGTTGCCGTTGTGCCGCCAGTACCGCTCCTTGATGCGCTTGATCATGTCCGGTGTGTCGTAGCCATCCATCAGCTCATCCACGGCCCTGGGCATGCCCTGGTCACGTTTGACGTGGGTAATCGCCGCCATCTTCCCGACGTTGAAGTCCATGCCGATGAACAGCGGTTCGCCAGGCTGTACGGTGTCGAAGCACTGATTCAACTTCCGGTCATAGGCGTGGTAGATCGAGCCGGACGTCAGGTTGACGAACTGGCCGTTCAGGTATGCGCGGATCAGTTGCTGCGGGTACGACTCCATCAGCGATGGGATGTAGTCATCCGGCAGATTCAGCTCATTGTCGAACGTGCTGGCCTGGACCAGGCCGTACATGTCCCTGAGCGCCGGCTTCTCCCGGATCTGCTTCACGAACTGCTGATAGACGAACTTGAACCCCTCAGGGGTAGTGGTCACGTCTACGCCGTTTTTGAGCCCGGGCACGTTGTAGCGCATCCGGGCAATGATCTTGCGCCAGGCATGCTGAGCCTTGAGCGACGGCAGAACGTCGAGTTCGTCCACCAGGGCATGGCCGATCTTGAAACCGACGATGGTCTGCGGCTTCTCCATGGATCGGCAGATTGTCGTGCTGCGGTATTGCTTGCCGCTGTAGAAATCGACCTCTTTGTCGCTCTCCTTCGTCCTGACCTTTAGGCCCCAGTCGTAAGCGACCTCTTCAATCGTGGGGAAGAAGATGTCGCGGATCTGCGGATAGGTCGGAGCGAAGTAACCGGAGTTGATTCCCGGCCATTCCCATACGTGCTTACACAGCGCTGCGCAGCCCACCCAGGTCTTGCCAGAGCCAAACCCGGCCACGAACCCACGGAACTTGTGCGGGAGCTGGAGGAAGTCAGCCTGCGGAACATTCAGGCTCGGCATCCGGCTTCCTCGCATTGATCACTTGAACCGTCACGGCTGTTGGTACCGTGGGCTCTTCTTCGGCGTCAGCCTTCTTCTGTCGGTTGACATAGACGTCGCCGACTTCCTTCGCGGCCTGCTCCAAGATCTGCATGGCGAGGCCGATGTTCTTCATCGTCTCGGCCCGCTCGACAAACCGGTTCATGGCGCGCAAGCGGTAAGCACGATTCGCGATCGGGATCTCGGCGGTCTCCTCCCGGAAGCGGGCGCGCGTGTCTTCAAACAGCGTCTTCCACTTCTGGTTGAGGCTCCGCCCGACGTATTTTGTGGGGTCGTACGCCTCGCACTGTTGGCGAGTGACATCGATCCCGAAGGTTTCTTTGACTGAAGCCACCACTTGGGATGGCGTGTCAAAGCAGGCCAGCGCCTGTACAACAAAGGCTTTCACCTCGTCTCTGAGTGCGGCCATAGATGGGCATCCGTCAAAGTGCTGTCAAAGTCAGGCCGACTTGAGCAGACAGGTTCCGCAGGCCCTCGCAATGTTCAATTTCCCCACCTCAGCAGGACTGTTTGCAGCATCCACCAACGCTTGAACGTCAGCGCTCGCACCGTAGCGGCGGACCACACCGACGAACTCCTCGACGTCGTGGCCCTGGAGCTTGATCTTCGGGGCGCCGTCTTGGGTGAAGGCTGGCTGACCGTATTTGTCTTTGGCGTGGGCCAGGTGATAAAGCTCGTGCTCGATCAGGGCGCAGAACTCCAGGTCGCTGCATTGGGCGCAGTAGTCAGCAGCCAGGGTGATGATGAAAGCCGGCACGTCGCCGAACCAATCACGCATCTGTTGCTCCATCCGGGCCTTCTGCCAACCGCCGGCGCGGAACGCTACCTGTTCGGCCTGGCCCAGTACCGTACGACCCTGCTTCTCGAATGCTGACGATGCCCACATGACCCGCACGTCGGCGGCGATCAGGTGAGCATGGTCTTCGTTGTGGATGCTGCCTGTTTCGGCAAGGATCTCGGCGTGGAGCCACTCCCAGACCTCGGGCGCTGGTGCTAGCCGGATGCCGAAGCTGGTTAGGTCGGACAGCTCAAGCAGCGACTCAGGGGGCATCGGTCTGTTCATGCCGCCTCCCAGTCGGGTTGCTTGGTTGTCATTGGTGCTCTCTAAGGCTTGATATAGGGGCTAGATGCCGGTATTTGTGTCGCACTTCTAAATTTGCAAGGAAGCGTCATCAATGCGTCATACACGGAAAGTTACCTTCGCAGCCTATTTCCTCGCCATAGGCACACTCGCCGGATGTGTGTCCGCCCCCACATGGGTCAATAGAGGACCGATCGAAATTGTCACCCGTAAAGGGCTGCTGTCCTGCTACACGGATGCCAATTTCATCGACGGCGAAAGAATGGAGGGTACAATCTGCGCTACTCCCGAGTCGGGATTCTTCGGCGGTGGTGAACCAGAAATCTACTTCGGCCCATGGAATCGAAAATTTATGCGGGAACCTGCAAGCAAAACTACCGCAGGCATAGAGCGCGATTACAAAGGCAAAAAAGTAGTCCTTCAGTGCGACCCTGTTTTCGCAATGGACAACAAGACTGAAACAGGGCGAGCGTGCAAGGTAACAGTCAATGGTCAGCTGCTCGTCAGTGCCAACGTAGTGTTCAAGCTTTGAGAACTGTCGGCGCCAACCTCGCACAACGAGGCACCGCAATGAATAGTCAAATCGACGAACAATCAGTGATGCGCGCTGCTAAAGAATGGGCTTGCCGTACTGGTAAAGACGAGGCGTTGGCCGTTGGCAACGCCTCTTCTACCATGGCGGCATTGAAGGGCAAGCTATCCCAGGACCAGTATCAAGAAGCGTTAGAAAACCTGTTCCGCCAGTATAACGAGGCGTAGCCAAGTCATAACCGCGATTGCTGCCCACCTGATCGCGCCGCCCTCCCTCAGCTTGTGACCTCGTCATAGCCGGTGAGGTGGCCTGCCCGTGCCGCACTCACCTGCGGCACACCTACCCAGTCGCGCCAGCTCCAATGATGACAGTGCGGATTGTGCCGCCGGTACCAGTGTCCCGCTTTGCCGCCATCTGGACTGCCTGAGACGCAGTGGCGCCCATGTCCATGGCGGTGAGGGCGTGATCCGCGCCAGAGCCGATTGCGTAAATTGAGTCGAGCATGACCGGACTCTTCCAAAATCCTTCCTGAACCCCGGCACCGACACACCAAAGACCGTCACTGTCGGCAACGATTGCCGAGGCGTCGACTTCCTTGGTAACGACACCACCAAAATAGGCATCCTGAAGCGCGGTGTAGTCACAGGTCTTGCAGCACATGAAAAACCTAACACCCTTCACCTCATGGCACTTTTGATAGTCGTCATAGGTGATTGTGTTGCCGCTGGTGATCTGGGAGTCATAGGCGATCACGCCATCCTTGTACGCAATGGTCGTCATTTGCTCACCATCATGTGGGTTTGCGCGAGGGCGTGCCCTTGCAACTCGGCGACGATCAGGCCCTGAGGCAGGCCGGCGGCCTTAGCGGCGTCGATGGCCTCGGCGATCGCAACATCCAGTTCGGTCAGCGCCTTGTTGATGTCCTGGCTCATAGGGAGCGCGTGGCGAAGGCGGGTTACGTTGGTCATGCTCACTCCAGTGTCGCGACACAATTTGCTGATCCGCGAAACGTGTCGCGACTTACGATTTCCGCCGTTCGACGCCTCCCGGCGCCTTGTCGCAGCCCATGCAGTGCTCACAGTTCAGGTGACGGCAGAGCCAGGCTTTGACTCGCTGCCAGTAGGTGACCATGAACAAGTGGCGGATGCCGGCCAGGGCCAGGGCGATGTGCAGTGTCAGCCCGGCCACGGTCGGACCGAACAGGAAGCTGTTTTGCCCGGTGGCAACCACGTAGGCGCTGATGGCGATCGTCGCGAAGATCAGCTTCCCGAGGATGCCGTCCCTCACCTTTCCGCTCACCATGCACCAGAACGCCCACAAGGCAATCAAGCCGCAGGCGATGGAATTGATCAGTTCAAGATTCATGGTGGATTGCCTCCTCCGAACCGCTGGCGAATGAGCGCCCAGAGGTCAGCGGCTTTGATGGCCCGGTTGATTGCCAGCAGGAGCGAGCCGCCGAACGTGCCCAGGAGAAACCCGATACCCGCAACGGTGCTCGGCTCGGTCACGCCGAGGTAGGCGCTCACCATCCCCGTCAGGTACAGCGCGCAGACGATGCCGGTGAAAAGAAACTTGGCCCAGGCGCGCCAATCGGTCAGGTCTTCCTTATGCCACCAACTGGCAACGATGGCCCCAATGAGGCCCGCGACAGCCCATTCGGTTTTGTCGAACAGGCGATGCAATAGATCCATGCGCTCGACTCCGACTGTGCATGATTGAGAAAAAGATGGCGCTCTCTGAGAGGGCCTAAAAGGGATCAAACTAAATACAACATTTTTGTTGTATTAACACAAATTTGTTGTAGAATGGACTCATCCAAACAACGAGGCGAGGTGATGAAGTTCAGCGAGTTCAGACGATGGTTGAAGGCCCAAGGGGTGACCTTCGAAGCAGGCAAAGGAAGCCACTTCAAAGTCACCGCCCCAAACGGCAACAAGACAACCTTCGCGGACCACGGATCCAAGGAAATGCCGGAACCGACCCGCAAGGCGATCATTAAACAACTGGGGCTCTGAGAGCCCCTTCACCACATCTGAACGCTGGACGATCACCTCCGAGGAGTGACCCATGTACGACTTTGCAATTCGATTTGAACAGGACGCCACCGGTGTGGCTGTCTTCTGCCGGGACCTGCCAGAGCTGAACAGCTTCGGCGATGACATCGAGCACGCGATCCGTGAGGCGATGGACGCCATCGAGACCACCTTGTCGCTGTATGTCGATCAGCGCCGGGCGATTCCGTTGGCATCCGCTCCCCAGGAAGGCGAGCACGTTGTTCATCTGCCAGCAGTAACCGTGGCGAAGATTGCGCTGTGGAACGCCATGATGGAGCGGGATATGCGCAAGGCTGATCTGTGCCGGCTGCTGGGTATTGCTCAGACCCAAGGCGATCGCCTGGTCGACTTCCTGCACACTTCCAAGATGGAAGCCCTGGAGAACGCATTGGCCGCGCTCGGGAAACGCCTTTCGGTTTCGGTCGAGGCGGCCTGAATAGGTGCGCGTGTCTTTCCACGCCGTCCGCCAAAGCCTGGCCCAGCGTCGACGCCCCAATGCATCGATCTCGCCGTTCCAGTCTCGCGCCACCCCGCAAGCATGTGAGGTCAGGGTGCGCGGGCTGCCGGTGTTTTTTCCGTACGTCGCACTGTCCGGCAATCGACGTCCAGGCCGTCCCGAGGGCTGCCCTGGCTACAGGTAAATCAGAATGCAGGCGAGATATCGAAGTAGTAGTCCTTCCCTTCTTCGAAATGCTCGGCGTGGTCAGCAGCCACGTTTACGACGTATTCGCCGTAGGGTGTGTACTTGCCGTAGATCGCGTCTTCTTCCGCCGGATTGGCCGACCACACAGCGCCGAAGTGCAGGCGCGTCAGTGATTCCGTCGAGCCCTGAACAGGCCCTTTGGAGCGGAGAGTCATTTTGCAGCGGGTGATGTGGGTCATCGGTAGAACCTCGAACGTCGATGGGGCAGGAGGGTCTTTCCGGTCTTTCGCCTGCATCTGGGCAATAAAAAACCCGGCGCGGTGGCCGGGTTCTTATTCATCAGTCCTACACACGCAGGAATGACAGGATGGGCACATAATCGGCGAACCGGCAGGCCCTGTCAAGGCCCTCTAAGCGGCATCTTGATCATCGAAGATCACCCCTTCTTTGGTCAGTATCTCGCCGGCTTCGAGAAGCGCATCGTCCACCAACTTGTTCAGGCCATTGAATATCTTCCGGCGCCAGTCACGCCGAGTCCTTTCTGGCTTTCCATCCAGGTCCCATGTGTTCATGTCGTAGTTGTGCGCCGGCAGAATTATGATTCCTTCGCATGGTGCCTCCCGACGCTGCTTCAGTTTGGCGTTGATGGTCTTCTGGGCTTTCGCTGCCGCCGCCTTCCTCCAGGCTGGGGCATCATCATCGACCTCGATCGACACCTTCTCTACAGGCGCGCGCTGGGCGCCACCCAACTGGGGATAGGCCCATGCTGTAACTGCCTTGGTCAGAAACAGGCGCGGCGCCGGTGACGACACATGCGCAACGATCCGGCCGATGGCCCCTACCTTCGAGGCCATATGCGTCGAGTAGCAAGCGTTCAAGGCCATCCAGTGCTTGGGCGCCAGACATGAGTGCAGTCTGCCAAACACCCAGCAGTCCGTCAGGAATGCCGCTTCCTTGCCAACGATCTCCCCTTTGAGCTTGGTTGCCTGCACCTTCGGCGTGTAGTCGCACCCACCGGCGCTGTTGATCGTCTCGGACGCCAACGCACGGATTACTGCGGAAATAACGTCTCGATAGATCATGCTGCGGCCCTCTTGAGTTCTCTGGTCTTTGCCCGGTATTCAGCGGTCATCGCCTTCAATTCTTCGACGGTGTACTTCTTGGGCACATGAGGCCCCTCCAGCCACTCAACGGCCTCAATGCCAATTTTCTCGATCAGCCGGGGCCGATACCCCAAGAGGTTTCCGGACTTGCCCATGTTGCAGTTGCGATTGCATTGCAAATGTACGTTGAGGGGTTCGAAGCGGAGCTCTGGGCAGGCTGCGGTTGTTCGGTAGTGCCCGGCACAGTACTGGACGTCTGCGGTAGTGCCGCAACTGATGCATGGCTGGCCGATGTCACGCTGGCGGATCCATGCATTGAACGCGCGTTGCGTGTCCTGGAGATGGTCCGCCCTGCTCTTCAGCTTCTCCTTGCGGGCCTTGATCTCCCGGCGCTCGCGCTGGGCAAAAGACTTGCGCTGCTTCTCCTGCTTGGCGCGTGCGATGACGACGCCACAGTCAGGCGAGCACCAGGTTTGGAAACTCACTTTGGGGACGAAAGAGACCCTGCAGGTTTCGACGCGGCATTTCTTCGGGCGGGGCTTTTTTGCTGCCAGGCTCATACGAGAAACTCCTCGGTGCACCGTTCAATCCCAGTCCTTCGCTGAAACTCATTGCGCTTCGATACAGCAAGCAAATAGCACTGATCGCATGGAGACGCCCCAGCACGCTCTCCACGAAGAGCGGAGGCCCGGCGAAGCACATACATTCCGCAGCGACACTTGCAAGCCCAGCGGCCACTCTTTACAGCGGCAAGCCCAATTACCGTCAGTCGACCAATCTTCTTGCCTGTGAAATCTTCAAACGCTGGGTTCAATCGGTAGTCCGCAGGGATTGGACGGGTTTCAATCGGCAACGATGAGTCGACTGTTGTCGTGCATGGGCGGTAATTAAACGATTCGCCACGAGCCATTACGCGTGCGGCGGTCACGTTGATTGGCATTTCATGGCCTGGCTTCATGCCGCCACCTCGCTCAGCAGGTCGCTGAAGACAACGCCCTGGCCGGTGAAGTACGCGGCCATCCGGTCTGTGTACTGGATGCCCTGAGCGCGATTGAACAGGCTGGTCACCGGGAAGCCGTCCGGCCCGAACAGCTTGTGCTCGCCCATCAGGGCCAGCTTTTCCTCGTACGGCAGGTGGCGCATAACCCGGTACCAGGCCGCCTGGAATCCTGCGTCCTCGTTCAGCAGGATCTGGACACCGAAGTGAAGCTTGCAGTACCGCCGGGCATCGGCCGGGTCGCCAATCTGGGTCATTTCGGAGATCCGTTTGTACATCGCGAACCACAGGGCGTTCTGGTCGAGTGTCCGGTCCTTGCCCGGGCGCATGGAGACGACCACGAACTTCTTGTCTCGGTACATGGTGCTGAGCTTGGTAATGGCTTCGGAGAGCTTGGCCTGGCAGTTGACGCTGATCTTGTCGGTCATCACGCAGCCCTCCGCAAATAACGATCAAGCAGATAACTGCGGGGGATGAAGGCGTCAATTACGTAGCCATAGAGAACGACTTCGTCCTTCTCGCCTTCAGTGAGGGCCGCTACGTAGCTCCGCGCCCCAGGCAGACCTTTGGCCGGATCGAGCACCGTATACATGCCGTCAAAGCACTCACACAGAATCTGATGCAAGCCGCCCGGGTGGTTCAGAGATGGCACTGCGACCAAATAAACCCGTCACGCTCCATTTGCGGCAAGTCGGCCGTATCAAACGACTCGAAAGGAATGTTCAGGCGCTCTAGTGCCTGCCTGGTGCTCACGCGCCCAGCGAAGTACCAGTCGTGAATCTGAGAAATCACAACGTTTGCGGGATCACCTTTGATCATCGCCATGCACGTTGAGAAGCAGGTGTTACTGGTTGGCTGGGATTGGTGCATGATCAAAAAGCTCATTGCCGCTCTCCCTGGCCCATGGCTGCATTCCAGGTTTTGCACCATGCGCACTCCTTGCCAGCTAGAGCCCCGTTATCACCATCCCAGACTCCAGAGGTGGAATGGCAATGTCCTGGAGCATTCCCGTGCGAGGTGCGTGTGAAACGCTCAGCCGTTTCTCGCTTCACAGCGTCGACGACCTCCTGCCAGTTTCCGAGCTCCTTGCGCAGCGCCTCGTTCTCGGCCAGCAGCTCTAGCGCCACCTCCTCGAGCGTCTTCTCGCCCAGGAACTCTTGCAGTGCCTCGGTGTTGCGCTTCCAGTCGGCACAGTCAGCGCGGAATGAGGCGGCTTCGGCCCAGAGCAGCTTTTGAAGTTTGGTTTTGTCGAGTGTCATGTCCGTTGCTCTCCCGTTTTCTTGCCGAACTTCGCCAGGAGCTGAACGCGGGCCGCTACCCCGTTACAGGGGATTGCCTGGACCGCGAGTAGGCGCGCCTGGCGCTGGTTTGCGTATTCCTCTGCCAGCTCCACTTCGCTCTTCTGGCTGTCGTGACCGATGCCGACGGCGATGTCTTCCAGCGGCTTGCCCTGCATGAGCATGCGGATGGTGATGTCGTAGGCCCTGTCGAAGACCTTGCTGGCCTTCTCGGGGATCAGGTCGCCCAGGTTGTGCATCTCGCATTGCAGCGCGGCGTGGCGCACGGCTGGGTGCGACCAGGTGCGATTGCCGAACCGGCTCGGGTGAGCATTCACCAGCGCTTCCCTGAACGCCTTGTCGTGCGGCGGGATACCCAGCATTTCCGGTGTCGGCTGGCAGAGCTTGATGAACTTGCCAACACTCGGCGCGAAGTCGGTGCCCAGCGAGCGACAGCGCTCAATGCCGAAGCGGATCTGCTCCAGGGTGTTGATCTCGGCAACGATGAACGCTTTGATCCAGCTGCGTTTGGCAGTGCTCAGCGCGGCGTCTGTCGGCCAGGCCTGCTTCCAGGCTGGAAAGATGGCCTGCAATTCCTTGAACAGGGCATTGACGACGTCGACCGTGCCCGGCGGCAAGGTTTTGGGGATAGCGGGCATGGCCGGCGGCTTGTATCCGGCGACCGCGCTTGGCAGATCCTCGGTCGCGCCCGTGGCCTTCATGAGCTGCGCAGCGCTTCTCGGCGGCTTGGGCTTGTTGCTCATAGCGCGTCCTCAAGATTGTCAGCCCAGGTCTGGTCATCGAAGTCAGGGCCGTTGACCTGGCGCCGCCCGGGGAATGGGTGGACGTTGTTGGCGGTGGTTGTGTCGCGCTTCACCCACTTCACCAGCAGACTGACCCAGGACGCTTGCGTCTCGATGCGGCCAGATGCCGAGTAGTGGCAGACGAATGCCGCTGTGGCTTCGTTGGTAAACGCAGATACCGGGATTGCCATGCGGAACGCATAAGCCTTGAGCAGCTTCTCGTCAGGAACCCAGTCAAGGGTCATTTCGGTGGGCGCCTTCGGGGCGGCGGAATTTTCCTGCTCCGCGCGTAGAGTGTTGTGTTGATCTTCTCCTATTCCCTTCCCTTCCCTTCCGGGGTCAACCGGTCGGCGATCAGTCGACGACTCCTCGGCGAACTGTCGGCGAATGTTCTCCGACTGGTCGTCGAATTCGTTTTGGGGGCCTGGATATTTGAAGTTCTTTTTTTCGATCTTCTGGTGCTTCCAGCCGCGAACATGGAAATAGTTTTTGCCGGCCACCCAGTAGCTCTGGATCAGCTCTGCACCTTCCAGCTCGCCGAGCAGACCGCTTACCTCGTCGGTGGTGATGTCGTCGCCTGGAAACACCAGGGCCTTGATGGTTCTCGGCGCAAGCGGGTGGTTCCCGCCGTCGTCGCAGAAGTTCCAGAGACCAATAAACAACAGCCGGGCCATGGGGCGGCAGGACATCACCTGCTCACTCGACCAGAACTCCGGCTTCACAGTACGAATGCGAGCCATCATTCGACCCCCTTGAGATTGTGCTGAGCCCACAGGCCGGCGATCCAGTTGACGCCCTTGGGAGTGAATTTGGATTGGTTGTAGGCGTGGCCGCTGTCGCTGGTGCCTGCTTTGACTTCGAAGCGACCAGCATCGATATGGGGCTGGTAGGCCTGCCATTCACCGCCCATGCGGTACATGATTTTTCTGTCGAGAAGGAATTCGCGAAATCGCGATTCGTTGGCCTTGAGCAGCTTGGCGACCTGGCGGAAGCCCTTGAGGCCGGTCGACTCGACGTAGCGCTCCACGAAGGCAATTTTCGGCGCGGCCTCAATCAGGGCCTGATTAGCAGCTTGTTGTAGTTCGAACTGTTCAGCCCAGGCGCGGGCAGCGGCGGCGGGATTGGAGAAATCAGGAAGGGTTGCCAGAATGCGCGGGCCTTCCAGTTCCTTCAGTTTTTTCAGTACGGCACGCCGAACCGCTTTCGACTCACGCATGCCGACCAGCGTGCATTGATCAAGCGTTAAGCCGTAAGTGGCGACCTGATTGCCGTGCACGGGGGTGAAATATTTTTTCACCCCCTCCAGATCATCGCCGAGCTCATCCTCAACCCGGGAAAGGAAGTGATCGTTCCTAACCTTGGGCTCTCCGGCCTGCTGGCGCGCTTCGTTGATCATGTCGCGCAGCTCAATGGTGGAAACAATACGCGACACGTTTTCAGATCCGGCAAAACGTGTCGCGACATTGGCCGGGCTATTGATCGTTTGGTTTGTTTGGTGCATGATTTGCTCCACAAGTGTTTCAAGAGAGCCGGGCCGCAATCCCGGCTTTTTTTCGTCTCGAATTTGGCAGAGGCCCTCTGGGTTACCCCGAAGAGTCCCTGCCTGAGGCCCTCATTGGGGGCACCAGTTGAAGGACCTGGGCCTTCTTCCTTCCAACTTCGGAAAGCGCGCCACAGGCAATGGCGGTTTCTGTCATTTCGTTGATGGCACGGCTGAAGGTCCAGCCGTTCACGCGCATCAGCTCCTCCACCCGCTTTCGCGTCGGCGCAGGCAGCCTTTCAAGCTCTACGGTCATTTGGCCCTCCAAAGGGGCTTCAGCCCGCGATATCTTCTTGTTTGTCCTGCATCAACTCCTCGATCACGCCGTTGGCTACTGCCCACTCGATGATTTCGTACAGGTACGTCGCGTGCTGCATGCGGGTCTTCGTGGCGGCTCTACGCAGAATCCGATCAAGCACTGGTTCGAATCGAACCTTCACCGGGATGGCGCGCTTTTGATTGGGGTCCATGTACATGCTTCGATGCTCCTGGCTTCAGAAATGGAAAAACGACTATCGAACCGGCGGTATGACTACGCAGCAGCGTCTTGCTGACTGGCTTTCAAGGCGCCCTTGGTGATTCGCTCGATCTGGTACTGGCGCAACTCGGGCACCACCTCCCACTGACGGACTGCCTCATAGGTGACGCTGAGGGCCTTTGCCAGGGCGGAGATGGAGCCGAAATGCTTGATTGCTTGCGACTTGGTCATACCGACCTCCTTTGCTCTTCCTCATATTCAAGCATGCTTGTGTATTCAAAACAAGCATGCTTGACAAGCACTCTTGTAGATTGCATCCATGAAAACGACTGAACGAATCACAAAACTTGTTCTTGCCCGAAAGCCGGACATTGGCGTGCGGAGTGTGAAGCGAGACATCGCGACCACCTGCGGCATCAGTTATGAGGCTGTGCGGCAGTGGTTCGCCGGCGATACCGAGAACATCAAAAACGAGAACCTGATCGCGCTTGCCGACGGGTACGACACGACGGTCGATTGGCTTTTGTCAGGAAAAGGCGACCCACCTCGGCGCAAGAATGGCGCCCAAGATCGAGAAGTTGCCGAGGCAAAATCATCCGCTGACCTGGTAAGCGCGATGCTGGCCAAGCACGGAAAAAACCTAAGCGATGAAGCTAGGACGAAGATTGCTGACGCAGTGAAAGATGCTGCCCAGCACGTAGTCCTAGAGGATGCGGCTGAGGTCGATTATTACCGTCCGGGCGCCGTGGGTGATGAGGTGTGGATCGCGCACTACGACGTCCGCGCGGCCATGGGTGGCGGCCAGATACCACATGACTATCCAGAGATGCTGCAGGATGTCCGAGTAAGTCCCCAGCATCTTCGCGAGATGGGTGTCGAGTTCAAAGAGCATTTCCATCTGAAAATGGTGACCGGCTGGGGTCAGTCGATGGCGCCGACGATCAAGCACCGAGACCCACTGCTGGTCGACATCAGCATCCGGGAATTCGTGGGAGATGGGATCTACATGTTTTCATGGGAAGGCCATCTCTACATCAAGCGGCTTCAGTGGATTGGTGATGATCAGATCAAGATGATTTCCGATAATGATCGCCATCAGCCGCAAACGATCAGAGCGAGCGACACCTATATTCAGGCTCGAGTTCTGCTCGCTTGGAACGCTCAACTGCTTTGATGAAAAGGCGGAAGGCAAACGGCCATGACAGAGCGGCTCGGTGTAATATGGCATTTTAATGGCAAGCGTTCGAACCCCGATTTGCGCCGATCAACGCCATCTCGCCTTGCGGGAATATACCTGAGAAGATATATTGTACGAGCTAATAGTTGGCGATGACGCCACCGAGGATATCGAAAAGATCCTTGAGATAAATGCGCCAGCGGCCTATCGCCTAGGCGTATTTCTGCAAGAGCTGGAGTGCGATCAGGATTTGCTCGAGAAGCTATCTTGGGATCAGTACGGCGGCAAGCCGCATCTGCCGGAGAAGGGAGCAACGTTCAGCGTATCAAAAGTCTACTCCCTGTACAGAACGGGTAAGAATATTTGGAGGCTGAGGGATTTCGAGCTATCCCGAGAGGGATTTGAGTATCGGATTATCTACGCCTATATCCCTGCACAAGACCTATATTTCGTGCTAGCTGTCGTCGAGAGAGCATTTGACTATGATCCGAAACACCCTATTACACAGCGCGTCCTTGATGCCTATAACAAGCTTGAGGCCGAAGGGTGGTGAAACGGTAGGCACCGCCAGTGTAGGGGTCGTGCTGCAATTTGAGACCTCTGTCCTTCCTGTACCACTGGCCCAGAAGAACACTGCTTTTTCGCGCCTTATGGCTCGTCTTGAGGGAAGCGTTGAACACAAAGAGGGCATTGCTGGCGCCCGATCGTGGCTGGCTGACGATCTTCTGGTTGACGAAGGCAAAACGGTCAGAACACTGCGCTTGAAAAAAGGCTTAAATCAGACGCAGCTCGCCGAACTACTGGGCACAACTCAGGCTCAGGTTGCACGAATAGAAAAAGGAAATGTTGATCTACAGCGATCGACTTGCAAGAGGCTTCGTGAGGTTCTCGGCGTCTCAGCGGATGAGCTTGACGAGATGCTTGATCGGCAAGAAAAAATTTATCAAGCGAAGGCTAAAAAATGAACCGGTTTGCCTACTCTATTTTCTGCGATGACATTCGGTATGAGGTCAATAACAAAAGCTCGTACATTGGGATCATGGGCAACCTCATGTACATTCCAACGTTCCCCGCTGTACTGCCAAAATTGTGCGTCTCGGTAACTGCAAATACAACGCACGACCATCCGTTCGAGTCTCTCCAGTTCAAAGGCACCCTCGGTGAAACGGTCCTATTTGACGTTGCCTTAGAGAAGGAACAGTTGGAGCAAATGCACGAGCAGGCTGCGAATCAAATCGATGATGCCAAAGGGCTTTCCGCGCAAGCTATGTTCGTGCTTTCGCCATTGCATATCCAAGAGCCAGGCAAAATCAAAATTTCCGTGATCGCTGACGGAGTAGATCTGGAATGCAATGGCATGCAGATATCGCCAGCTCCAGAGGGCATGCAAATTATTTAATTTGCTAGTGAGCACGCTAAAGAAGAAGCCCGCCGATGAGCGGGCTTTTTTGTACCTATCAAAATGGAGCAGGCTCCTCCATCGCCACTTCAAACAAATTTTCCACCTCAGCGACTCGCTCCTCCTCGCCTTGAGGGTCCCACCTAAGCGTCACTGACTCGTCATCGTTGAACGTCATGTCGATGCACTCTGTCTCTGACAGCAATCCCATCACCTCCTCCCACTCCCTTTCTCCATCCGTGTCCAGCCGATGGATAGTCACCCATCGCTGAATCTGCGCGACCGGGTGATTGATCATCGACGACACCCTGAGCGATAGCCGCTCCAGGCCGGTTAACACTTGGCGATCCTTCTGCGACCGGCTCTTTTCTTGGCTACTCATACCCAACTCCTGACTACTGGATGCGCATACAGTATTAAAAATAAATACAAGTTTGCTTGCATTCAAAACACCAGCATGCTTTTATAAATGCAAGTCCACTTGCACTTGGACAGGGCCTCAAGAGACCCGCCGCTCTTTAGATTTACCGCTCCATCTTGCCGGATCACCACCGGCCCAGATTCGAAGGCAGCGATGAACCGGCCTCAACGGTTCAGAGGGTTGGCAACTGACCCGGGCGTGCAGCGTAAAGCGCCGAAAGCAGTTATCCAGCGGGAGAACAAGCCGAAAGGCCCGCGGCTGGAGGAACAATTTGAGATAGGCCGATGACCGACGCCAGTAGCGGGTCACGGCTGAACATTTCGCTGATGCAGCTTGGCAACAGGCTGCATTGGGAAGTGAGGAGGAATTACTTTCTCTTGCCCAGACCCGGCGCACCGCCAGGAACCACGCTTACAGACGAAAACTCAGTGCACGATTTGCTGCGAATACCGAGATCAATAGCTTCGGATAATTGTTGGCAATGCAGACACTGCACTGGCAAGAAATAGAGTTCTGGATCTGGATTTGTCGACTTTCCGCAGTCCTTGCACATCGCTGTTGCTGGCGGTCTTTGAGTTGTTTGGGCGGTTACCGGCCTTTTACGCGCTGCTTTTCGTCGTGCGGCGCGTTCGGTTTTTCGCTGGAGCTTTTCAGCTTTCGCCGCTTCTTGCTTTTCGGTTACGTCCAGTTGAGCAAATGCCTTTTTCAGCTCATGCGTAAGCAGATCGAAATCCATCAACCACCCTCCTTTGGAGCCCAGATAGTAGCACCAGTCCATGCAGGCTCTGGAACCTGCCGGACTCCCCATATGGGAGGACGCCAAACCATGCAAGCCAGCCGGCGAAGAACACCGAACACGAAATGTGTGACGCCGGCCAGGTGGGGAAACCGCGGCGACGCGCATGGGGCGGATAGCAACACGGAATTTTTCACTGATGCACCTGGGCGACCGGGTGCATTGGGAAAACAACCGGAGCAAGCGAAATGACCACAATTATTAAAGACAGCTTCGAGAGCGGCGCCCAGGTGAGCATGGCGATGGACAAGGACGCGGGTGAACTGTTCGTCTTCCATTGCCCGGCAGGCCAAGGATGCAAGGTCAGCAAATGGCCTCTGGACAGCTACCACATGCCAATCGCGGTGGCGCATTACACGGAATGCTGCGAGCTGGAGCGCGCCGACTGAACAACCAGCGCCACGACAGCCTGTCGTTAACTGCCCGATCCCCTGGTTTTCCCCAGCACCAGGCCGTATCGGAGTGTGATCTGACCGACCGGCTGCACTGGATCGGCCTCAGGCATGAGGGCCAAACAGATCACACCCCGATGCGGACGAAACTGCGGCCTATAACCGCCCACCTGCATCAAGTCCCGTAGAGCCCAGTAGCACAGGGACTCAAAACCCTGGGTCACGGCCAGCAGAGGCTGGCGCCGGAGACGTAACCGGCCCCCCTCCCCGACACCACTCGCATGCGAACTCCCACGGCGCCCTCCGGCAGCTGGCCGTGCTGTGAGTTCGCAGCCGAGTTTTGTTGGATCAACCAGGAGCAAGCCATGAGCGAACAACTGACATTGGACGGTCAGCCGATCGTCAAACAGCCTCTTCCACTCCGCGTGTTCATCGTGGAAGAGCACGACTACTACGCAGCCAGCACCGCCGAGGAGGCCGTCAGTCTTCACGCCAAGATGTGCGAGCGAGATATCGAAGATATCGAGGCCAGTGATTGCGAAGAAGCAACCGGCGCCCTCTTGGACAAACCGTGGGTTGATGAGGATGGCGCCCCGCTTGGCACGTTGCGTCAGTGGCTCGCTCAGGCAAAAGGCCCTGAGTGGCTGACCGGAACCGAGTAACGCCACCCTGGAGGCGACCATGAACGCAGCACTGAATATCTGTCAGGCCATGCACGACGCAAAGTCTCCGCCTCCGGTGAGCGAGAGCCCGCAGGAACTGGCCCGGGCTGAATGGCTGTACAACGCAGCCGAGCAACTGTCGCGGTTCGGCCAGAGTGTGGCTTTTGTAGGAAGGGGGCAGGCTAAAACGGTTTCCTCGCATCAATTCACCATGGCTGTTGACGAGTACGTCAATGCCAGGCTCGCGGATTGCGAGATCGTAACCGCATCACTTGGTTACTTGGTGATTGCAGCCATGAGCGGGCAATGCAACAAGGTGGCCGCCGCCGAACTGCTTGGGCCAAGCGATCACCCCCTGGGCAAGCTCGGGGAAATTGCGGAAGGCCTACTCCGCCCCCTGGCCGATGACGCCCTGATCGCCCAGGCAGAGGACAACGAGCTGTGAGCGCTCACATCGCTATCGACGAAGCGCTCGAAGCCCTTGAGCACGCCGGCGCGCAGTACCTGGACGACTCGCTCGCAGAGGGCCTGATCATCCGTCACTTCACCGCCGGCGATATCACCCCCGAAGAATTCAAACACTACAGCGCCCGTCTGCTGAAGATCAGTCGGCAGCGCAAGGAGGCGTCATGAGCACTGCACCGGTTAAATCCCTGATCGACGAGCAGATCGAAGAGCTGCCCGCCGACCGCATGATCCTGGCCTTCACCCACGAAAAGTGGCTGGGCGCCCTGTCGCTGGCTCATGACGCCGGCATTCCCAACGTCCATGCCTGGTGTGGCCGGGCCTGCCTGTGCGGTGAATGGACCGTCGCCTACGAGGTGAAGGCGTGAGCTTCTACGAAGACAGCATCGCTGACGGCAGTCACTGCATGAGCTGCTGCCAGTTCATCGGTGAGGACGTTGGTTTTCCGCGCTGTTGTCGTAACTGCGGCGGTGAAGGCAGCGAGCCCAACCCAGAAGGCCATAAACAGCGCATGAAGGCAGAAGCCATGCAGCGCTTCGACGGTTGGCTGGCCCGTACCGGCATTGCTCACAAGAAGCACAACAACGGCTACCACGTTGTGCTGACCCTTCCCGATGGGCGAATGATCGACTGCTGGCCCAGCACAAAGAAATGGCAGCTTCGCGGGCAGCGCATGAGCCGTAACGGCAAGGCGCTGCATGAATTGGTGCTACAACAACTGAGGCCCTGGACATGAAATTCATCACCTGGATCTTCACTGCCCTGCTCATGACCATGCTCGCTTACGGCCTGGTCCAGGACCGCCGCAACGCCTGCGATGTCCCGCAACTGTCCCAGGTGCTGAAGTGACCAGCCGCCAATGGGCGCGCCGCGTACTGATCTGGCGCGGATCGTTCTCTGCCCTCGCCTTCTTCACCTTCCTGATGCTGCTCAGCGCCCTGGCTGATCGCATCACCGCCTAACTCAACTCTTCAAGCGCTGCGCACGTCGCGGCAAGGATTCGCTCGTGTCCGATAAAAACATGCAAATCTGGAGTCGTGTCGAAAAGACCGATACCCGGTTTACCAAAGACGCCAAGGTCGGCGGCCAGCAAATCACCAGCCTGAACGGCACGGCCATGATCATGAAGGCCACCGAAGTGTTCGGTCCGGTGGGCATCGGCTTCGGCTGGAAGATTACCGAAGAACGCTTCGACAAGGGCGCCGAAATGTTCGTCGGCGAGGGCGACAAGCGCACCAGCCTGGGCTTCGAGCTGAACCACACCGTGAAGATCCTGTTCTGGTTCAAGATCGACGGCGAACGCGGCGAGCTGGAGCAGTACGGCTGCACACCCTACCTCTACAAGTCAAAGTTCGGCACCACCACCGATGGCGAGGCGCCGAAGAAGTCCCTCACCGACGCAATCAAGAAGTCCCTGTCAATGCTTGGCTTCAGCGCCGACGTGTTCCTGGGCATGTTCGATGACCGCGACTACGTCCAGCAGCGCCAGGAAGAGGAAGCGATTGAGCTGGCCGTCGACAAGGACGCAGAGATCGCCAGGCAGGCGCAGGAGCGGCTCGACTATATCAAGTCGGTCATCGACACCATGCAAGGCGCCAAGACCCCGCACGAACTCAAGAAAATCCACGACGTAGCCGTCCGCCAGCTCACTTTGCGCAAGGACGAGAAAGGCGCGGCGCGGATTTCCCTTGAGTGGAAAAAGCTCTCTGAACCGAAACAGGAGACTGCAGCATGACCCAGCTCTACGCGCTCACCGGCAAGCTGGCCGAGCTTCAAGGCATGGCCGACACCGACGACGAGGGCCTGAAAGAGGCCTTGCAGCACGCCATGGACGAGATCCAAGGCGAGTTCGAGGTGAAGGCCGAAAATATCGTCATGCTGCGCCGGAACATCGAAAGCGACGTCACCGCGATTGAAAACGAGATTGAGCGCCTAGAGGAACGCAAGCGCGTGAAGACCAACAGTGTGTCGCAGATCAGCGACTACCTGCGCCGGAACATGGAGGCCGCCGGCCTCAAGTCCATCAAGCGCCCGTTGTTCACCATCACCCTGGCCCAGGGCAAGGAAAAAGTAATCGTGGACAAGGAAGACGAGTTGCCAGAGGACTACGTCGTCCCGAAAACAACGTTTGCGCCAGACAAAAATGCCATCGCCGCCAAGCTCAAGGAGATCCGCGAGCACAACGAGGCCGTTCGCAAGCGCATTGCCGCTGGCGAGGACGCCGAGCACGAACTTCTGCCGGAGCCGACCTGGGCGCATCTTGAGCGTGGCGATAGCTCCATCCGCATTAAGTGAGGTCACCATGATCAGCAACCACCTCAGCCTGGTCGAGCACAACCGGCCTCAGGCGGACGCCCTCTCCGAACAGGTCGCCCAGTTCCTGGCGGCCGGCGGGCGGATCGACGAACTGCGCAGCTCGCCTCGAAATCCTCTGCCACCTCCCCGCTCAACCCGGATAGACCCTGAAACGGTCCTCAGGCGCAAACCACGAAAGCTGACCCTGGCCGAACGCCGGGCACTGCGCAAGATGACGGAGGCGCTATGAGCAAGCGCAAACCATGCAACCGGCGAGTCCAGTTAGAGCGCAGCATGCGCGCCCTGGTCAACACCAACCACGCAGCAGTGATCAACATCGACCCGAGCGGGCTTCAAGTGATGATCAACTGGAAGAACAGCAAGCAGATCCTCTCAAAGCCGGTGGCTGACGCGCTCTGTGATGTTGCTCACCGCTGGACGATCTACATCGCCGGCATCTGCGTTCGCCAAGACGGCGCCCAGTACATCAAGTCAATCGACATCAGGCCAGACGGCGTGCACATGGTCGAAAGGCTCTCAGATGTCCTGGAGCATTTCTACGAAAAGGTGAAGGCCGACTGTAACCCGAATCACCGGATCGGCATGGGCTGGCTGGCGGTGCCCGGCGATACGCCGGTACCCGAGGCGCGACTGTCTGCACTTCTGGCTGCCGTCGGTGCCTGGAACCAGGTGAAGGTAGCAGCGTGAGACGGTTTCGCATCCAACAACGCAAACGACAGACCTGGCTGGATTTGCCGGCCAGCGGGATTGAAGAGGTAGGCCATGGCGAAGACCGGGCAAGAACGATCAGCCAAGGCGGCGCTGAAACGGATCGAGTGCGACGAGAAGGAATTGCGGCACCGACTTCGGAGCGGTACACGGCAGAAGCTGGAGGAGTTGATGACCTGGAACGGCATCGAGGAAATAAGCGAGGCGGTGCAGAATCTCATCCTCAACGCCCATGCGCTTGGGCCTACCCTCTCCTACCAAGCCATCGAATGCCCGCGCCACAAAGTGCAGATAAGCGAAAACGTGGCGCGGATGTTTCGGAATGAGAGCTTGGCGGAATTAAAGCGTGATCCGGGTGACGAGGTTATAGATCCAGATGTCTCTCAAGCGGCGCTCCGTGTTCAATAGTCCCGAACCATTCGAACTGACCGATCGTTTCTAGCGCCGTATTCAAAATTTCTTCAGCAACATCGTCGAACTGCTCGACGGATGGGCAGAGCTCGAAATTGCAACAGCAACTATTCGAGTCATAGAACAGGCTGGTGACACGGTTTTGTAAATCCTTTTTTGCGATCGCGACGCAAAAGTTGAGCATCTCGGCAAGCTCATACGCCTTGCCATGCCTAGTACAGATGTCGATCCCGTATGCATTCAAAGAATCAACCGAAACATTAGGCTCGCGCATTTTTTCCTCCTTGCCCCGGCCCCATGCCGGCTCCTCCTAATACCCCAACCCAAACCAAATTGCCACCACCGGTCACGGCGGGCGGCGCCTACCCGAGGTAAACGCAATGCCTGTACTCCACAGCGTGATCCACAAAATCGACAAAAAGCCTGATGGCAGCCCGGCGGTGCTGTATCTCGGGGCAGCCGAGCAGGTCGATAGCCAAGCCAGGGACGACCTGGTACAGCAGTTCAACGAAAGCTACAACGCAACTGCCGGCAAGGGCTGGGGCTTGTTCCATGCCGAATCCGGCGCATACCCGCTCCGTGGATGGCTCAGCAACTACCTGGCCGGACGCGATGACTTTCTGTCATTCACCACAACGGCCGTCGAGCACCTGACCAAGCTGATGGAGGAGTCGAACCTGACCGTCGGCGGACACGCCCTCTTCTGCCATTACCAGCAGGGCCTCACGCAATACCTGATCATCGCCCTGGTGCAGGAGACGGAAGCGGTTACGATGACCGAAGAACTGCACCTGATGACGGTGAAGCGCCTCGACCTGGATCACATTCGCCTGGCCGCGCGGATCAACCTGAGCGAGTGGCAGAACAACCCAGAGTCGCGCCAGTACATCTCGTACATCAAAGGCAAGCAGGGCCGCCGAATCAACGACTACTTCCGCGACTTCATCGGTTGCCAGGAAGGAATCGACGCCCCGGGCGAAACGCGGACCCTGCTCAAGGCCTTCAGTGACTTCGTTGAAAGCGAGGATCTTGCCGAAGAATCCGCTCGCGAGAAAACCCAGGCACTGGTGAGCTACTCAATGGCCCAGGCCAAGCTGGGCGAACCTATTACGCTTGATGAACTGTCGGAGCTGATCGACGAAGACCAGCCAAAAAGCTTCTACGACTTCATCAAGTCGAAGGACTACGGGCTGTCCGACACGTTGCCGCCGGACAAAAAGACCCTCAACAAATTCCGGCGCTTCACTGGCCGGGCCGAGGGTTTGTCGATCAGCTTCGAGCAGCACCTGCTCGGCTCGAAGATCCAGTTCGACGAAGCCGGCGGCACGCTGACGCTGCGCGGCCTGCCAACCCAGCTTACGGAACAGCTCAAGCGCGCAGCAGGCTAACCAGTTAAGAAGGTGACCTCAAAGAGTCATCACTTTCCATAACTTCAAATGCATGCGGCAGGATGTTGCGAAGGGCACCGCTCAAGCAAAGCGCATGCAACATCTGCCTTGCGCCTGCCATAGCCTCTTCACCGGTGCGGAAGGTTTCAGGGGCGGTGATCGTTTTTTGTCCGAATTCGGTGCCAACTCTGATACGGACGTTTGCCTCTCCGCGCCAAGGCTGGTCACCTTCCTGAGAAGCCGAAAGCCAGTATTTGACTCCGTCAAATTCTTCAAAGCCAAGTTTCATTTCAACTCCTTGATCCGGCTGCATGCCGATTCCCGTAATACCCAACCCAACCCAAACTAAATTGCCACTGCGCGCAGCACCACGGCGGTCAGCGGCGCGGAACGTCCTGATCCACTCGCTCCCCGGTGCTCATGTCGACTATGATCATGTCCCACCAGGTGTCGCTGGGGGCGGTTGTAAGCTTGTATAAGTGACCAGAAACAAGATCAACGTCTCGGAGCTTTCGATCCAAAGAACTGGCAGTGCCTACCCAATACCTCAGCTCCAGTCGATGCCTGCCGGCAGTGAGTCGATATTCTGTTTGGGTAGCGAGTGCGAAATTCGTTTTCCGGCCGTCAACTGTCGCAATGAACAGTGACTTGTCTGTTAAGACGATACGCGCAACGTCAGAATCCGGCAGCCCTTCAGCTGCTTTTTCGGTGTAGGAGATACAGCCACTGGTAACAGCAATTACCAGAGCAATTGCTAAGACTCGTAGCGCCCGCGCTTTCAACATATCTGCGTCCAGATCCATATGGAATTAACGCAGCATTCAACCCCAAATCAAATCACATTGCCACCACCGGTCACGGAGGGCGGCGCCTGACTGGAAATCAACCATGACCCCTTCCCACCAGATCCTGGTCGGCGACTGCCTTGTGCTGTTACGGCAGATGCCAGAGAACAGCGTCGACAGCATCGTGACGGACCCGCCCTACGGGCTGTCTTTCATGGGCAAGAAATGGGACTACGACGTACCGGCGGTTGAGATTTGGGCCGAGTGCCTTCGGGTGCTCAAACCCGGCGGGCACCTGCTGGCCTTTGCCGGGACGCGCACGCAGCACCGCATCGCGGCGCGCATCGAGGACGCCGGCTTCGAGATCCGCGACATGATCGCCTGGGTGTACGGCTCGGGGTTCCCGAAGTCCCACAATCTCGACGGTGAACATGAAGGATGGGGAACGGCGCTCAAGCCAGCGCTAGAGCCGATTACTGTTGCGAGAAAGCCCTTCCCTGGCACCGTAGCTGCTAACGTGGCCGAACACGGCACCGGGGCGCTGAATATAGATAGCTGCCGTGTACCCACCACCGAAGACACGGCGCGGATCAGCAACGGGGCAATGCGCGGTGGGAGGTTTGCGTCGGGTGTCTCTACGCCAGGCCCCATGGGCGGCGGCCACGACGCAGGTCGCTGGCCTGCAAACCTTATCCACGATGGAAGTCCCGAAGTCGTGACGTCTTTTCCCAACGCTCCGGGACAGCAAGGCGACCTCCGTGGGCACAGTCGAAACAGGGTATCTAAAGGTGTTTTCGGCGATATGGGGGCAGCTCGAGATGCTAAAGCGCGTGGCGATATCGGCAGTGCTGCGCGCTTCTTCTACTGCGCCAAAGCCAGTCGAACTGATCGCAACGAAGGTCTCGACAGCAGCGTGCTCCCCGCTGTCACCGCAGGCGCCACGATGCGTGATCGTGAAACGGCGGACTGGCCCAAACGCAACGGAAACCATCACCCAACGGTGAAGCCCACAGAGCTGATGGGTTACCTGCTTCGCCTGGTTACCCCCCCCCAGGGCGTCACTCTGGACCCGTTCATGGGCTCAGGCAGCACCGGCAAAGCGGCCATGCGGGAGGGTTTCAGCTTCATCGGCTGCGAGATTGATGAGAAGTACGCAGCTATCGCCAAGGCGCGCATTGAGCACGAAGTCGCCCGCCAGCAAGAGCAGCAGGCCGAATCAGATCAGCTCGATCTGTTCGGCACCGCCTGACCCTACCTCATGCGGTGTTCTGGGTCTTCACCATTCAATCCTTTTTAGGGGGCAGTCGTGGACTCATATTCACCAGGGTTTTCGCGTGGTTTCTCATTCTCGTTACGAGATATGATGGGTGATACTTTTCGAATGTTTTTTCGGGTAACTCTGGGGATATCCATTCGAAAAATACAAGATGCTCAGCTAGGGTTTTGCCAAACATAGCGTTCAGCAGGACTTCTCCCTCAGCATATGAAGATGACTTAAAGTCATCGAAATTATGCGCTACGAACTTATTTCTGACTTTGACTAACTCTTTTTCATCGGCGAACTGTCGGAAGAGTTTGACCTGCTGCCGAATGTCCTCGGGGTATTCCCGTATCTCCCTCCCGTAATCCTTTAGTACATCGTGAAGCTTCGTTAGAGCGAGAACGGCGGCGATTTTGCTCATCCTAACGATCCCAAAAAACATATCTCCTTTCGGATCGACGTCCGAACGAGTGAGATAGTCCCGTACAACTTTCGACGGCGTCACCAAGTCGTAAATGAGGTCGTTTAGCAGCCAACCTAGATGTTCATTCCTATCCATTTATTTCTCCTGAACCGAGAAGAAATTGTAATGAGGAGGCATTGCCATGCCTACAGAAAAACGCTTCCCCAAAAAAACCAAGGCTCAGCAGTTCATCGACAGCATGATCCAACACCGTGGCATTGAATTCGCCAGGCTGGGCATGATGGTCGAGGTGGACGGAGACCTTGGGACGATCGTTGGGATGAACAGCTCCGCGAACCTCGACGTTCAGTTCGCCAACCAGTTGCGGTACGGGAAGCACGTACACAACTGTCACCCAACCTGGAACGTGAAGTACTTCGACGCCACGGGCAAAGTCATTGCCCAGTTTGACGATTGCAGGTGTGTGTTCCGTCCTGTCGCGGAGGCAGCATGAAGCGCATCTACCTCAGCGGCCCCATGACCAACATGCTGGACCTGAACTTCCCGCTGTTCCACACCACAGCCGCCAGCCTTCGCGCCGCCGGCCACACCGTCACGAACCCCGCCGAGCTGAACCCGGAACCCGGGACCTGGAGCGAATGCATGCGCCGGGACATCAAGGCGCTGATGGACTGCGACACCGTGGCTACCCTACCTGGCTGGCAGGACTCCCGCGGCGCCAGCCTTGAGGTGCACATTGGCAAGGCTCTTGGCATGAAGGTTGTTGATGTCCGAGATCTAGTATCGAACGATCTAAAACTAATGAAAGCTAAGCAAAATCAATCTCAGGGAAACGCTTGACCCAGTCTTCTATGACTGGTCGCAATGCCCCGGAGACAGCAAGACTTTCTGATTTAACCATCTCACACAATCGCAATATTTCCAGTCGATGCTCATCTGTTGCCGGACCTGGCCAGGGAAATTCATCAACCAATCTATGAACTACTCGGTGCCTATTCTCAACCAGCTGGGTCACACGATCTTCGATACTCTCTATCTCTACCGATCCAGAAATTTGTTCTAAAAGGGCCAAAGTGGGCTGTTTGAAAGCCTTCGCCCCTTCCAGCGTTTTGATGTCGGTGAAATTGGTAACGTTCGCCTGCATTACTGCAAATCTGGCCGTGACGACAAAGAACCGTTCAAACAACTGAGAGCTCACTACAGCCTCACCTACCGCCCTATAAAGAGCGTCATCTGATATTTCTTCCATTTTGCGCTCCAAGTGTATGAATCCTTGATGTGCCAAAACCATTGCGCATCAAAGTCTGGAACACTACTACGAACCCCCCCCCTTCAAAGTCAGCCGCTATAGCGGATCAAAATCACCTAATCGCTCTCGAGCAATTGGAACAGCGAATTCCAGTAACTCCAACGGTACGTCTCGCTCGAACAGCGTGACCTCGAACCGCATCGACTCATCGTTCCGAAAGATCTCAAACACTGGCCCAGCGCTGCCACGCCAACACTCAAGTGCAAGACCGTCATGCCCTTCGACAACGCTCGACGCGCGACAGAAACGATATTCAACCCCGTGTACGACCATCCCTAACCTCCTTTCCTGATGGCGGCACGATACCTCTCCACCGAGTGAATTTGATAGCCGCTATAGCGGCAAGGAAAAGTGCGCCCGTGAGTATCATCGACGACGTAATGACCGACAAAATCACCCTCCACGGCCTGGGCTTCGTGCAAGTCCAGCTCCAGGGCAACCAGCGACTGCACGTCTGGCACCCTGAGCTGCCTCGACGCGCCTGCTTCGAGCACTCCGCAATCCACAACCACCGGTTCGACTTCGAGTCGCGGGTGCTGGTCGGCACGCAGATCAATATCCCCTACGGGGATTTCTCGTCAGCGTCTGCCTGCTTCATCAGGGAAACCCACGAGCTCTACCTGCATGAAGGTGCAAGGACTGCTCGCGGCGGCCGGCCATGGGTACCGAATGGCCGCGTGGATATGCGAGAGCTGTACAGCCAGGCAGTCTCGGCCGGTTCGACCTATCACATGAAGGCCTACGACTTTCATCGCACCGACCCTGGCGGCGACGGCAAGGTGGCCACCATCATGACGAAGGGTTGGGAGGGCAAGAAAGGCGCGCAATCGAGCTGCGTGATTGGCATTGAGCCTGATGGCGACTTCGACCGGTACCAGTGGTCACCGGCCAAGCTCTGGGAAATCGTCGCCGACGTGCTGCTCGGCCAGAAGGTGACGCCATGAACGAGCAAATCAAAGCAGCCAAGGATGCGTACCAGTCCGCCGCCGAAAACCTCATCGAGGTGACCCGCCAGGTCTACCCCGTCGGGACAAAGCTTAACGTCCGGATAGGCCCTCATATCGTGACGATCGAGGTGACCCGTCATAGCAATGCATGGTGGTCCAACCCTGGCCAGATGTTTGGCCTCAACGTCGTCACCGGTAGTCGGCGAACTTTTAGCGCGTCGCAAGTGCTGGAGGTGGCGCCATGATCCTCCCCCTGCTCTACATGGCCTGGCTTGTATATAGGGGGCCGAGGCCATGAGCGCGGCCGCAAAAGTACTCGACCCGTGCAGCGCCAGCCGCATGATGTGGTTTGATAAGCAGGACCAGCGCGCTCTGTTCGGCGACATCCGCGACGAGGAGCATCTGCTCTGTGACGGGCGCGTCCTGAAGGTGGAACCGGATGTCCTGATGGACTTTCGGCAGCTCCCTTTCGTCGATGGTTCGTTCCGCCTGGTGGTATTCGACCCGCCACACCTGACCCGTGCGGGCGTGGATAGCTGGATGCGCGCCAAGTACGGGATGCTGACCTCTGACTGGCGCGAGGACATTCGCCAGGGATTCGCGGAGTGCTTCAGGGTGCTGGAGCCTGAGGGAATCCTGATCTTCAAATGGAACGAAACCCAGGTGACCGTCACGCAGCTGCTGGCCCTCACCGATCAGAAGCCCCTGTTTGGCCATAAGTCCGGCAAGCGTGAAAAAACGCACTGGATCACCTTCATGAAGCACCCCTAACCCCAATCCCCCTACAGCCTGCCGGTGAACGGCGGGCGAGGAATTCCTATGCCTGAAATTAAGTGTCACCACGGCTGTTCGATGAGCATCGGTACCGACGACTGGGTGAAGACCCTGACCCTGGACCAGATGCGCTACGCCCGCGACCAGATGGCCGAGAAGATCAAGGCCGCCGAGGCCCAGCCCAAGCGCACCGTCTGGCGTGTCAGCAACGGGATGATCTGTGAAGGGAATTATCGCGAGGAGGAATTCGAGAAAGCAGCTGACCACGTTCTTCGGATCTACAAGAAGAAGTTTATGGAAGAGGCGCCTGGCTGGATTGAAAAGCCATACGGCTACCTGGTCTTCGAGCGCCAGTTGCCGAGCCTCACGCCTGAACTGGTGACCCAGTTCGAATACGACAACGAGTGGTTTCCCGCCAAACCCGAATAACCACCTTCTGCCGCCAAGCGCGGCATGGAGCGAGGAAAATCGATATGCCTGGAGAGCAACAAACTCTGCAACGCCCCGACCCGGACAAAGTCACGGAAAAACAGATGGCGGAACGCCTGGGCACCACCGTGAAGGCCCTGCAGAACCGCCGTAGCCGGAACCAGATTCCAGAGGGCGTCTGGAACAAATTCGGCCACCACATCATGTACAGCATCAGGAGATACGACGAATGGCTCGAAAGCCTGTGGGTTTGCCCGCCGGGTTGGAAATCCGGGGCGACACCATCCGGATCCGTTTTAGTTGGGACGGTAAGCGTCGATCCGAAACACTCGCGCTTCCCGCCACGAAAGCGGGCATCAAGGCTGCCACCAGTCTTAGAGATCAAGTAGTCGGCTTGATCAAACACGGTCTTCTCGACGAAGCGAAGTATGCAGAGCTGTTCCCGGGCTCGGCCCTGGCGGGCGGCAAAGAGGTGCTGTTTGGCGAGTACGCGCAAGCCTGGCTAAACGCCAGGGAGATCGAGGAAGGCACGCACCTCAACTACAAAAGCGCGCTCAACCTCTACTGGATGCCCCACTTGGCGCTCACCAGGATGAGCGCAATCAGCACGATGATGCTTCGCAGGATCATTGGGGAAATTGAATGGTCATCACCAGGCGTAAAGCGAAACGCGATGGTGCGACTGAGCACCATTCTGGATGATGCAGTGCGGGAGGAGCTGATCGGGAAGAACCCGGCTGAGCTGTTGGACGCGCCGAAGCGCAAGAAGGGAGAGCCTGATCCGTTCACACTGGAAGAAGCGAACGCGATCATAGCTGAACTGTACGCGACGACTCACTGGCCGAGCTCGATATATGCGGCGTTCTTCGAGTTCGCCTTTTTCACCGGCATGAGGCCTCAGGAGATCATCGCGCTGCGCTGGGATGCAGTGGACAAGACGAAACGGCAGGTCCATGTCTGCCGGGCGATAGCCCAAGGCGTCATCAAAGAGCGCACCAAGACGAAGAAAAACCGTTACGTGCTGCTCAACGACCGCGCGCTACACGCTCTGGAGTTCGCGGAGCGGTATGCGCAACGGCGCAAGGAGGGTTCCGGGTCGATCAAAGTTTTCCCCTACGTTTTCCCTCCGTCGAAGATGAGCCCGCACATTCGACAGACTTCTGACCTGCACAAACAGTGGGGCCCGGTCCTGGAGAAGCTCCATGTCCGTTATCGACCGCCGTACAACTGTCGTCATACTTATGCGACAATATGCATAATGTCTGGCATGAACCCCGCCTTTATTGCCCAACAGCTTGGACACAGCGTCCAGATGCTGCTCTCGACCTATGCCCGTTGGCTCAATTCCAGTGGTGACTGGGGAGAGATGGAAAAGCTCCAAAATGCCCCAGGAATGGCCCAAGCTCAAAACGTGCGGCCCGCAACTCTTTGATAGGTAAAGTAATTGATCTCCACAGCTAACATCACGATGCAGTTCGGCGCCAAGCCGCTGTTCGAAAACGTCTCGGTCAAGTTTGGCGCGGGCAACCGCTACGGCCTGATCGGCGCCAACGGTTGCGGCAAGTCGACCTTCATGAAAATCCTCGGTGGCGACCTCGAGCCGTCCGGCGGCCAGGTGATGCTGGAGCCGAACGTGCGCCTGGGTAAGCTGCGCCAGGACCAGTTCGCCTACGAACAATTCACCGTGATCGACACGGTCATCATGGGTCATGAAGAGCTGTGGAAGGTCAAGGCCGAGCGTGATCGCATCTACTCGCTGCCGGAAATGACCGAGGAAGACGGCATGGCCGTCGCCGAGCTGGAAACCGAGTTCGCTGAAATGGACGGCTACACCGCCGAATCCCGCGCCGGCGAACTGCTGCTGGGCCTGGGTATTCCACTGGAGCAACATTTCGGCCCGATGACCGAAGTCGCTCCCGGCTGGAAACTGCGAGTATTGCTGGCCCAGGCCCTGTTCTCCGATCCTGAAGTGCTGTTGCTCGACGAACCGACCAACCACCTGGACATTAACACCATTCGCTGGCTGGAAAACATTCTCACGGCGCGTAACAGCACCATGATCATCATTTCCCACGACCGGCACTTCCTCAACAGCGTCTGCACTCACATGGCCGACCTGGACTACGGTGAGCTGCGCCTGTTCCCAGGCAACTACGACGAATACATGATCGCGGCCACCCAGTCCCGCGAGCAGTTGCTGTCGGACAACGCCAAGAAGAAAGCCCAGATCGCCGAGCTGCAGACCTTCGTCAGCCGCTTCTCGGCCAACGCCTCGAAAGCCAAGCAGGCGACGTCCCGTGCCAAGCAGATCGACAAGATCCAGCTGGCCGAGGTCAAGCCATCGAGCCGCGTGAGCCCGTTCATCCGCTTCGAGCAGACCAAGAAACTGCATCGTCAGGCAGTGACCATCGAGCGCATGTCCAAAGGCTTCGACGGCAAGACCCTGTTCAAGAACTTCAGCTTCACCGTTGAAGCCGGCGAGCGCGTGGCGATCATCGGCCCCAACGGCATCGGCAAGACCACCCTGCTGCGCACCCTGATGGGCGAGCTGACCCCGGACGCAGGTTCGGTGAAGTGGACCGAAAGCGCCGAGCTGGGCTATTACGCCCAGGACCATGCCCATGACTTCGAAGACGACGTCAGCCTGTTCGACTGGATGGGCCAGTGGACCCAAGGCGAACAGATGATCCGTGGCACCCTGGGTCGCATGCTGTTTTCCAACGACGAGATCCTCAAGTCGGTCAAGGTCATCTCCGGTGGTGAACAGGGCCGCATGCTGTTCGGCAAGCTGATCCTGCAAAAGCCGAACGTGCTGGTCATGGACGAACCGACCAACCACTTGGACATGGAATCCATCGAGGCCTTGAACCTGGCGCTGGAAAACTACCCTGGCACCCTGATCTTCGTCAGCCACGACCGGGAGTTCGTATCGTCTCTGGCCACTCGCATCATCGAGCTGAGCGCCGACGGCGTGGTGGACTTCAGCGGCACCTACGATGACTACCTGCGCAGCCAGGGCGTGATGTTCTAAATCAGCGCGCATCGGCAGGCTACAACCGAAAAGCCCCGTCCATCGTGACGGGGCTTTTTTGCATTCGGATGTCGTTCCTGATGTGGGAGCGAGCTTGCTCGCACACGGGCACTCAAAGAGTGTAGGAAATCCCGGCCTGTACCGTCCGCGGTGCGCCCGGGTAGGCGTAGACGTTGCCGAACGCGCCTTCTTCGTAGTCGGCGTCGAACAGGTTTTTCAGGTCCAGGTTCAGGCGAATCCGTTCGTTGACCTTGTAGTAGCCGAGCAGGTCGACGACGGTGTAGCTGTCCATGGAAAACGCGTTCGCCGCTGTCTGGCCGGCGCGTTCGTCAACGTACTTGGCGCCCATGCCAAGTCCCAGGCCCTTGAGGCCACCATTCTGGAATTCATAGACGTTGAGCAGGCTGAAGCTGTGCTCGGGGACGTTGAGCAGGCGGGTACCGGACGGGATGCTGGCATCCTTGGTCACCTCGGCGTCGACATAGGCATAGCCGCCAATCATCCGCCACTCCGGCGTCAGGTTGCCCGCGACATTCAGGTCAAACCCACGGCTGCGCACTTCGCCGGCGGCTACGCTAAACGTCGAGTCCACGGGATCGGTGGTCAGCACGTTGCGTTTTTCGATCTGGTACACCGCCGCATCGACGCTCAACTGACGATCCAGCGCTTCCCATTTGACGCCCACCTCGTAGGACTTGCCCTCTTCCGGCTTGAACCCACCGCCCTGGCGGCTCGCACCGTTGTTGGGCTTGAACGAGCGCGCGGTGTTGGCGTAGACCGCCACGGTATCGGTCAGATCGTAAAGCACACCCAGGCGCGGGGTGACCGCATGGTCGGTGACTTCCCAGTTGCGGCTGCCGGGCGGGGTCTGCGGGACGAAGCTCTCGTATTCATGCTCGAACCGCTCGAAACGCGCACCGGCCAGCAACTTGAGGCGCTCGGTGAGGGCCACCTGGTCCTGGACGAACACGCCGAAGGTCTTGAGGTTTTCCTGATCGTTGGTCGGGGTCCGGGTCAACGCCGGGCGTGGCTGACCGTATACGGGGTCAAAAATATCGATCGGGTACGCGCCGGCGCCCGCTGCAGAACGCTGGATGATGGACTGGTAGTCGTAGTCTTCATACTCGACGCCAGTCAGCAGCGTGTGTTCGAAGCCGCCGGTGGAAAAATGCCCGGTGAGGTTGAGCTGGAAGTCGCGGTCGGTCCATTTCAGCTTGCGATAGTTGAAGTTGCGGCCCAGGGTCCGGCCATCGGCGCCGATGCCATTGCCCTCGACGGCGTTACCCTGCAACGTGCCATCGAGCCACTGGGTGCCGCCGGCCAGGGTCCAGTCGTCGTTGAGCATGTGCTCGAAGCGCACCTGCAGCATGTTGTTGTCGTTGTGCAGCTTGCCGGCGTCTTTCTCGCCGAAGAATGTATCGCGGGACGCAGTGCCACGCTGGCCGGGATAGTGGGTCACACCACGGTCCAGCGGATGGTTGTTGCGCATGAAATCGCCTTCGAAGGTCAGGCGCGTGGTGTCGTTGACCTGCCAGCTGACCACCGGTGCGATGCCGTAGCGCTCGGTCTCGACATGGTCGCGGAAGGTGTCGCCGCCCTCGCCCACCACGTTCAGCCGGTAAGCCAGGTTGCCCTGTTCATCCAGCGGGCCGGAGGCATCCAGCGTGCCACGGCGCAGACCCTGGTCGCTGACCTGGCTGCCAAGGGTCACCGTGCGTTCGGCCAAGGGCTGCTTGGACACCACGTTGAAGGTGCCGCCCGGGTCGCCACGGCCATACAACATGGTTGCCGGGCCCCGCAGCACTTCCAGGCGCTCGATGGTATTGGCATCCGGCATGTTCGGGTAACCCGGTTGATCGGGAAGCCGTTGCGATAGAACTCACCGGTGGTGAAACCGCGTACGGTGAAGGTGGTGAGCCCCTGGCCGCCGAAATTGTTCGCCCGGCCCACCCCGCCCGCGTAGTCGAGGGCGTCCTGCAAGCGCGTGGCACCGAGGTCTTCGACGACATCGCGCGAGACCACGGAAATCGATTGCGGGGTCTCGTGAATCGCGGTGTCGGTCCGTGTGGCGCTGGCCGAACGGGTGGCGTGGTAGCCCTTGACCGGGCCCTGTGCGGTTTCGTAATCGGCGCTGCCAACGATGTCGGTGGCCTGCAACTCCAGGGTTGCCGGGTTGGCAGCGACGGGCTCCTCGGCCCAGGTGGGAATGGAATAAGCCTGAAGCACACACAGTGAAACAAGAATCCGACGCATCGACACACAATCCCGATCAAAAACGCCGTCATCACTGACGGCTGATAAAAATGTGCGCGAACAATACAGCAACTCATTCCTGTTTGATATGAATTCCCATTAACGCATCGTGATGGATTCTTCCTCGACGCGCTGAAAAAAAGTCTGCGCCCGTACATCCTGGGTGTAGGCCACGTTCAGCCGCAGCCAGTCGCAGGCCTCCCCCGCCGGTAAGAACGCCGAACCTTGTGAGAGCTGGATATGCAAGTCGCGGGCGATCTGTTGCACCCGCTGCGAATCCAGACGCCGAGGCCTGGCCCAGACAAACAGACCGCCCATGGGTTCGGCGAATACTTCCCAAGACCTCGGATCAAGCTGACGCAGCGTGCTCGCCATCCGTTTGTTCAAGCGTTGGCGCAGGCGCTGGAGCAGTTTGCGATAGGCGCCGTTGGCCAATAGCGTCGCCACCACATTTTCCGCCAGCAGCGAGCAACCGATACCCGTCACCATCTTGACCTCTGCCAGCCGGTTGATGACCTCGGGCCGGGCGACCACATAGCCGACACGCAGCGAACTGGACAGCGTCTTGGAGAAACTCGCCAGGTAGATCACCCGGTCCAGGGCATCCAGGGAGGCCAGGCGTGACGTCGGGCCGTTCTGGAAATCGGCGTAGATGTCGTCCTCGATAATGCGAAAGTCATGGGCCGTGGCCAGTTGCAGCAGGCGATAGGCCACGCTGGGTGCCAGACTGGTGCCGGTGGGATTCTGGTACATGCTGTTGATGAAGAAATAGGCGGGCTTGTGTTGGCCTAGAAGCTGTTCCAGGTGGGCGATATCCGGGCCTTGCGCGGTCCTCGGCACCGCCAGGGTCCTGACCCCGTGCAACTTCAAGAGATTGAACAGATTGTAGTAACCGGGGCTTTCCACCAGCACCAGGTCACCGGGCTTGAGCAACGTGCGTACCAGCAAATCCAGGCCGTGGCTGGCGCCCTGGATGGTGAGGATTTGCCCCGGGTCGACGTGAATGTCAATCAGACTCAGGCGTTTCTGGATGTGCAGGCGCAACGGGGCTGAGCCCAGTGGTGTGCTGTAGTTGAACAGCGCCTGGCTGTCGCTGCGCACGACCTGACGAATCGCCTGGCCCAGGTCGGCGTCGTCGCGCCATGCGTCGGGCAGCCAGCCACACCCCAGCTTGAGCTGCGTCGAAGCGTTGTCGAACAGTCGCCACGCCGGGTTGTCCGCCTGGCTTTCAGGTTCCGTCGGCGCGACCGTTTGCTGGGCGACGAAGAAGCCCGCGCCGTGCCGGGACTCCAGCACGCCACTGGCGACCAGGTGATCATAAGCTTTGATCACGCTCGACAGGCTCAGGTCGTTTTCCCGGGCTAACTGGCGGATCGAGGGCATCCGGGCGCCGGGGCGGATGCCATGGGTGGCGATCCAGTCCGTGAGGTGATTCACCAGTTGCCGAATCACGGGTTCAGCCACGTTACGCTCAATCTTAAGATCCACGGCACGCTCGCTCGACGAAGTGTTCTCAATTTTCGAGCGAACAGTTAAGCATAAAAGGCAGCGGTCTGTTCCTTGTTTGCGCTGCTCGCCCCCGTGATAGTCCCGGGGACCTCACTCGCCTCAGGGAACACCTTTGAACACCCAACAAAAACACTCATGGGGACTGGCTTTCGGCCTGTGCCTGATCACTCTTGCGGTCAACCTGCAAGCGCCGCTCTACACCACCTACGCGCAATTGTCCGGCTATGGTGCCGGTGCCACGGCGGTGGCGTTTTCCGCGTATGTACTGGGTGTACTGCCGGTGCTGCTGGCCTTCGGTGGGCTGGCCGACCGGGTCGGACGCAAGCCGCTGATCCTGGTGGCGCTCGCTCTCTCGATGCTGGCGACCGTCGTCACACTGCTCTGGCCGGGCCTGGTGGCGCTGGGCCTGGCGCGGCTGATGATGGGCGTCGGGACCGGGCTGGCCTCGGCGACCTCGACCGCCTACATGACTGAACTCATGGCCAGCGGCGACACCCGCTCGCCTGCTAATCGGGTAACGGCCAGTACGTCCCTGGGATTTGGCCTCGGCGCGGCGTTGACCAGCCTGTTCCTGTCGGTTCATCACAGCGTTACGCCCGGCAGTTTCTGGCTGCAACTGACGCTGGCGGCCATGGCGATGGTTGTGGTCTGGCGCTTGCCGGACCCTGCTGTGAAAAACAGCAATGCGCCGCTGTTGCGCATGCCGTTGTTCCCGGCCGGCAGCCTGCCCTACAGCTTTTCCATGCTGCTGGCCTGGGCCACGTCGGGCCTGGTGATTGCCATCCTGCCTTCAGTGCTGGTGACCCACGGATTGCAGGGCTGGTCCGGCCTGTCGACCTTCACCGTGATCAGTTGTGGATTGCTGTTCCAGCCGTGGGTGCGCCGCCTGCACCCGGCCAGGGCCACCGCTTTGGGGTTGCTGATCTTGCCGCTGAGCTACGGGTTGCTGGCCTGGGGCGCCAGCGTCGGCTCGCTGGCCACCGTGCTGCTCGGCGCACTGGGGGCCAGCAGCGCTTGCTACGGTTTTCTGTACCTGGGCGGGTTATCGGCGATCACCGCCATGGCCGGCGCGGAAAAGGCCCGGGGCAGTGCTGGATTCTTTCTGTTTGCCTATGTTGGCTTCAGCATTCCGGTGGTGGTGACCGGGGTGTTGGCGGACCGTTTTGGTGCCGATGTTGCGCTGGTCCTGTTTGGGCTAGTGTTGGTGATTGGAGCGTGTATCACCGGGCTGCGCATCGTTCGGACGCAAGCTTATGGGGCTGAGCTTTCCCACAGCTGACCGAAAATCGCATCCTGCTTTATGGTGTCACCTGTGGCGGGGAGCTTGATCCCGCTGGGGCGCGAAGCGGCCCCAAAAATTGCGGGCGCCGCGCACTGGAGCGCCAGCCCGGCCGAGCGGGAGCAAGCTCCCTCGCCAGAGAGCTCGACCCGACCCTCACAAAGTCGTATACCATATCCAAATCTCAACCGAACGACCCCGCCGCCGTGACTTTATCCAAGTTCAACCTGCCTGACCTGGGCAATACCCCTTCCACTTCGGAAATCATCACCCGCCACCTGCGTGATGCAATCGTCGCCGGGCATTTTGCCGAGGATGAGCCGATTCGCCAGGACGACATCGCCCGCCAATTCAACGTCAGCAAAATCCCTGTGCGCGAAGCCCTCAAGCGGCTTGAGGCCGAGGGCCTGGTGATGTTCCAGCGCAATCGTGGGGCGATGGTCACGCGCATCTCCGAGGCAGAGCTGGCGCAGATGTTCGAAGTACGCATGTTGCTGGAAGACAAGGTGCTGCGCCTGGCGATTCCCAACATGACCGAAGCGACTTTCACCCGCGCCGAAAGCATCTGCCGCGAGTTCATCGGCGAGGACGACGTGGGCCGCTGGGCCGAACTCAACTGGCAACTGCATGCCTGCCTGTACGAGCCGGCGCAGCGGCCGTTCATGGTCAGCCTGATTCGCTCGGTCCACGACAAACTGGAGCGCTACCTGCGCATGCAGATGAGCCTGTCGGCCGGCAAGGAGCGCGCTGATCACGAACACCGGGAAATCGTCGACGCCTGCCGCGCCGGGGATGTGGAGCGCGCGGTAAAACTGCTGGACGAACACATCGCCGGGGTCTGCCAGACGCTGTTCGAGTTCCTGCCGTCCAGTCATTGAAGCCGTCCATTTCCAGTGAGAGCCGAGCTTGCTCGCGATGGCGGTGGAGCAGACAGCATCTCTGTCGAGCGTTAAGCCCCATCGCGAGCAGGCTCGCTCCCACAGTTTGCTCTGTGGCGGGCACTGGACCCGAGTACAACCGTCCTTCCCTGTGGGAGCGAGCCTGCTCGCGATAGCGGTGGGTCAGGCAACATCTGTGTTGAATGATAAGCCGCCATCGCGAGCAGGCTCGCTCCCACAGGGGCTCTTTGTCTGAGTCAAATCCGCACCCTATGCCGATTTCGTCATCCGTGTCGGATAAAACGCTCAAGCCATCGCCCCCCGCTGCGCGCCACGCTTGCCGTCATCTCCCCTGAATGGACGCGCCCCTTTCATGAAACGCATCACCGTGATCGATTCCCACACCGGCGGTGAACCAACCCGCCTGGTGGTCGACGGTTTTCCTGACCTGGGCCCAGGCAGTATGGCCGAGCGCAAGCGCCGGCTGGCCGAGGAACACGACGCCTGGCGCACGGCCTGTGTGCTGGAACCTCGGGGCAGCGATGTGCTGGTAGGCGCGTTGCTGTGTGAGCCGGTAGACCCGAGTGCCTGTGCCGGGGTGATCTTTTTCAACAACAGCGGTTACCTGGGCATGTGCGGCCACGGCACCATCGGCCTGGTGGCATCGCTGGCCCACCTGGGCAAAATCGGCCCTGGGGTGCACAGCATCGAAACCCCGGTGGGCACCGTGCAGGCCACGCTGCATGAAGATCGCTCGGTCAGCGTGCGCAACGTACCGGCCTACCGCTACCGCCAGGCGTTGAGCCTGGAAGTGCCCGGCATCGGCCCGGTGGTGGGCGACGTAGCTTGGGGCGGCAACTGGTTCTTCCTGATCGCCGAGCACGGCCAGCACGTGGCTGGCGATAACCTCGACGCGTTGACCGCCTATACCTATGCCGTCCAGCAGGCCCTGGAACAGCAAGGCTTTCGCGGCGAGGATGGCGGGCTGATCGATCACATCGAACTGTTCGCCGACGACCCGCAGGCCGACAGCCGCAACTTCGTGCTCTGCCCCGGCAAGGCCTATGACCGCTCCCCTTGCGGCACCGGCACCAGTGCCAAACTGGCCTGCCTGGCGGCAGACGGCAAACTGCAACCTGGGCAGGTCTGGCGCCAGGCCAGCGTGATCGGCAGCGAGTTCGAAGGTTCCTACGAACAGGCCGGCGAGCGCATCATTCCGACCATTCGCGGCCGCGCCTTCATCAGCGCCGAGACCTCGCTGATCATCGAAGCGGATGACCCATTCGCCTGGGGCATTCGCCCGTGAGCGAGGGGCCTGTGGCCGATGTCATCGTCATCGGCGCCGGGATCATCGGCGCCGCCTGCGCTCGAACCCTGGCCCGGCGCGGCTTGAAGGTGCTGGTGCTCGATGCCGGTTGGCACGGCGCCACCGCGGCCGGCATGGGGCATTTGCTGGTACTCGATGACAACCCGGCGGAACTGGCCCTCAGTCAATACTCTTTGCAACGCTGGCGCGAACTGGCACCGGCCCTGCCTGACGGCTGCGCCTGGCGCAACAACGGCACCTTGTGGCTGGCGGCCAACGCCGAGGAAATGGCGGTGGCTGAGGGTAAATACCTGAACCTGCTGGCCCATGGCGAAGACTGCGAACTGATCGGTCGTGCGGCCCTGCATCAGCGCCAACCCGGCTTACGCCCTGACCTTGAAGGCGGCTTGCTGATCAAGGGCGACGGCATTCTCTACGCACCGGCTGCCGCCCGTTGGATGTTGGACACGGCCAATATTCATCAGCAACGGGCCCAGGTGAGAGAGGTCGATGGCCGTCGCGTACGCCTGGACGACGGACACTGGCTGAGCGCTGAAGCGGTGGTCCTCGCCAATGGCATCCAGGCCACCGGGCTATGCCCCGAATTGCCCATCGAACCGAAGAAAGGCCACCTGCTGATCACCGACCGTTACCCCGCCACCGTTACTCACACGCTGGTGGAACTGGGCTATGTCACCAGCGCCCACAACGCCAGCGGCCCTTCGGTGGCTTGCAACATCCAGCCGCGCCCGACCGGGCAATTATTCATCGGCGCCTCGCGGCAATTCGGCACTGTCGATCCGCAAGTGGAAGGCTGGATGCTGGCGAAGATGCTCAAGCGCGCGGTCGAGTACCTGCCAGGATTGGCAGAGCTCAACGGCATCCGCGCCTGGACCGGTTTTCGCGCCGCCAGCCCCGATGGCCTGCCGCTGGTGGGACAGCATCCGCACCGCGAAGGCTTGTGGTTGGCGGTGGGACACGAAGGGCTGGGCGTCACGACGGCGCCGGCGACTGCCGACCTGCTGGCCGCGCAACTGTTCAACGAAACCGCGCCGCTGGCCCCGGAGCCCTACCTGCCCCAGCGCTTCCTCGGAGAACCGGTCTATGGCAGTTGAAGCGATCCTGTGGCGAGGGGATTTATCCCCGTTGGGCTGCGCAGCAGCCCCCATAAACCACAACCATAAGCTGCCTGACACACCGCAGCGGCTGAACTTGGGGCTGCTGCGCAGCCCAACGGGGATAAATCCCCTCGCCACACGTTCATACCGGAGCCCACCCCATGCCTGATCTGTTCCTGGACGGTCATCTCCTTACAGTCATCGAAGGCACCAGCGTCGCCGCCGCCCTGGCACTGGGCTCCGACGGGTGCAGCCGCACCTCGGTCAGCGGCGAACGCCGTGCGCCGTTGTGCGGCATGGGCATCTGCCAGGAATGCCGGGTCACGATCGATGGCCGTCGGCGCCTGGCCTGCCAGACCCTATGCCGCGACGGCATGCAGGTGCAGACCCGACCATGAACGAAACCACTGAACTGCTGATCATCGGCGCCGGTCCCGCCGGCATGGCTGCCGCGCTGGCCGCAGCCAGCAGCGGCGCAAGCATCGTGCTGCTGGATGACAACCCGTTGCCCGGCGGCCAGATCTGGCGCGACGGCCCTCAAGCCAGCTTGCCCGGCGAGGCGCGGCGCCTGCGTGCACAGTTACAGGCATGTGCCAATGTAAGCTGCCACGCCGGTACCCGAGTCATCGCCCAAGCCGCCGATAAAACCCTGCTGGTGGAAGATGCCGAGCGCGGCTGGCAGATCACTTACCAACGCCTGATCCTCTGCACCGGTGCCCGCGAATTGCTGTTGCCATTCCCCGGCTGGACCCTCCCCGGCGTGACCGGGGCCGGTGGCTTGCAGGCGCTGATCAAGGCTGGCTTGCCGGTGCGTGGCGAAGGGCTGGTGATCGCCGGCAGCGGCCCGTTGCTGTTAGCCAGCGCCGCCACCGCGAAGCATCAGGGCGCGCAAGTGCTGCGGATCGCCGAGCAAGCCAAGCGCGCCGCCGTCGCCGGTTTTGCGGCGCAACTGCCACGCTGGCCGGGCAAGTTTTTTCAAGTGTTCGGCTTGTTCGACGCTGGATATCGCACCGATACCTATGTGTTGGAAGCGCTAGGTCAGGAGCGGCTTGAAGGCGTGCGCCTGTTGCAGCAAGGCCAGACGATTGAACTGGCCTGCGATCGACTGGCTTGTGGCTTCGGCCTTGTTCCCAACACTCAACTCGGCCAGGCCCTGGGCTGCGCGCTGCAGGATCAGGGCCTCGCGGTGGATGCCTGGCAAGCCACCACCCGCGTTGATCATTACGCCGCTGGCGAATGCACCGGGTTCGGTGGCAGCGAACTGTCTCTGGTTGAGGGCGCCATCGCCGGCCACGCCGCAGTCGGTAACAGCATCGCCGCCCAGCGCCTATGGCCGCGACGGGCACGCTGGCAAGGCTTCGCCCAGGCCTTGAACAAAACCTTCGCCCTTGATGCGCGTCTCAAGACCCTGGCTCGTGATGACACGCTGGTGTGCCGCTGCGAGGACGTGCCCTATGCCCAATTGGCCGGACATGAAAACTGGCGCGAAGCAAAACTGGCCAGTCGCTGCGGCATGGGCGCCTGCCAGGGCCGGGTGTGTGGCGCTGCGCTGGAGCATCTGTTTGGCTGGGCCCCGCCAGCACCGCGCCCGCCGTTCAGTCCGGCGCGGATCGAAACCTTGCTGGGCCTGGAGCGAACGCCACCCTCCTGAACCCAGCACAACTGCCGTGTGGGAGCGAGCCTGCTCGCGAGAAAGCCACCTCGGTTCAGAAGGACAACCGCACCGCCAGCGCCGCCAACGTCACCAGCAACACCGGCACCGTCAGCACCACCCCGACCTTGAAGTAATAACCCCAGCCAATCTGGATATCCTTGCGCGCCAATACATGCAGCCAGAGCAACGTCGCCAGGCTACCGATCGGCGTAATCTTCGGCCCCAGGTCACTGCCGATGACGTTCGCATAGATCATCGCCTCCTTCACCGCCCCGGTGGCCTGGCTGGCGTCGATGGACAAGGCGCCGACCAAGACTGTCGGCAGGTTGTTCATGACCGACGAGAGCAAGGCCGTCAGCAGCCCGGTGCCCATCGCTGCGCCCCACACGCCGTATTCGGCGAAACGGTCGAGCCAATGGGCCAGGTAGCTCGTCAGCCCGGCGTTGCGCAGGCCATAGACCACCAGGTACATGCCCAGGGAAAAAATCACGATCTGCCACGGCGCTTCCTTCATGGCCTTGCGCGTGGAGATCTTGTGGCCGCGAGCGGCGACGGCCAGCAGCAATGCGGCACAGCCCGCCGAAATCGCGCTGATGGGAATGCCCAGCGGCTCCAGGGCAAAACAGCCCAGCAACAGGATTACCAGCACCGCCCAGCCGGCGTAGAAGGTGGCGGTGTCATGGATGGCGCTGGCGGGATCGTCCAATTGTTCCGGGTCGTAATCACCGGGAATATCGCGCCGGAAGAACCACAGCAGTATCCCCAGGCTCGCCGCCACCGCTACCAGGTTCACTGGCACCATCACCGAGGCGTAGCGGTTGAAGCCGATGCCGAAGAAATCCGCCGACACGATGTTCACCAGATTCGACACCACCAGCGGCAGGCTTGCCGTGTCGGCAATGAAACCGGCGCCCATCACGAACGCCAGCGTCGCCGCCGGGGAAAAACGCAGCGCCAACAGCATCGAGATCACGATGGGGGTCAGGATCAACGCCGCGCCGTCATTGGCGAACAGCGCCGACACCAGCGCGCCGAGCAACACCATGAAGGCAAACAACTTGCGTCCGCTGCCCCGTCCCCACCGGGCGACATGCAGGGCCGCCCAGGCGAAGAACCCCGCTTCGTCCAGCAACAGGCTGATGATGATCAGCGCGACAAAAGTACCGGTAGCGTTCCAGATAATCTGCCACACCAGCGGGATATCGGTGATGTGCACCACCCCGGTCAACAAGGCCAGCAGCGCGCCAAGCGTGGCGCTCCAGCCGACGCCGAGCCCTTTGGGCTGCCAGATCACCAGGGTAATGGTCAGGAGGAAAATCAATGATGCGACAAGCATGCGCTACAGCCTTGAAAAAGAAGCCTTGAAGATTTCGACGGGATCGTGGAATCAGGCATGAGGGATAAGGGCGACGGGAGAATATAGGGAAACTGGGGTATCGGGTAAAGCCGTACCGATGATGCAAGACGCGTTGTTGTGGCGAGGGGATTTATCCCCGTTGGGGCGCGAAGCGGCCCTTTTCAAACTTATGGCACACGACGGTGCCATGTTTGGGGCCGCTTTGCAGCCCAGCGGGGATAAATCCCCTCGCCACAACGGCGGAATCAAGCCTTCTTGTGCTGCTCCACCCACTGAGCATAAGCATCAATGAACTTCTGCAAAAACGGCTTCAACGTTTGCGACAGGTTGCCCGCCTCGTCAAACGCAGTCCCTGCACCGCTCAGGTAACCTTCGGGCTGCTGCATGCAAGGCACGTCGAGGAACACCAGGGACTGGCGCAGATGATGGTTGGCACCGAAACCGCCGATGGCGCCCGGCGAAGCGCTGATCACCGCGCCCGGCTTGCCGCTGAAGCAGCTCTGGCCATAAGGACGCGAGCCCACATCGATGGCATTTTTCAACGGGGCCGGGACTGAGCGATTGTACTCAGGCGTGACGAACAGCAATGCGTCAGCCGCGCCCACTTGCTGGCGAAAGGTGGTGTAGGCAGCCGGCGGCGTCACGTCGATGTCTTCGTTATAGAGCGGCAAATCGCCGATTTCGATGATGTTCAATTGCAAGTTGGCAGGAGCCAGGTCGGCCAGCGCCAGGGCAACCTTGCGGTTGATCGATGCCTTGCGCAGGCTGCCCACCAAAACGGCCACTTTATAAACACTGCTCATGAGACGCCTCTCGACTGTTGGCTTGAAGGATTCCTAGTTATAGATGATCGGCGTGACAATTGGACCAGTGGAAAGACAGAAACCGGCCTGCTCGACTATTTTTTTCTTGTAGGAAAACTTCCCGCGCTTGACCAAGGTCTACAGAACCGCAAATCGAGTGATCTATTTCCAGAGGTTCTAAGCAATGGCAGCAGTACTTGTCGGACAATTTCATGCGCGGGACGCCGAAGGTCGCGTCTATTCGGTGCATGAGTTCCAGGAATCGACACCGTCACCGGACGGAAACGGCAAGGAGCCTGTCACCACCTATAAGCTGGCGATCGGTGATCGGGTCAACAAACTCGACGAGGACCGGTTCCTGCTGGTGCAGTCAGGCATCGAACTGACTCGCGAGCCTGAAACGCAAATCGCCTCATAACCGCTCTTATGAGCAGAAGTCATGCCCGGACTTGGGTTAGGATTCGGCCATTCAATGGCATACCCGCCGAACATGGACTTCTTGCATGCGTTTACGCCACATCGAAGTGATCCAGGCGCTGCTGCAAACCGGCCACCTCGGCACGGCAGCGGAATGGCTGCAATTGCCGACGGCGGAGGTCGAGGCGATTCTGCGCGACGCCGAGGCGCAACTGGGCTTCATGCTGTTTGCCAGTGTGCGGGGGCGCTTGCAGGCGACTCGGGAAACCCTTGAACTGCGCGACGGCATTACCCGAGTGTATGACGCCCTGGAGCCGGTTCAGCGACTTGCCAATAGCTTGAAACACTACCAGGCCCCGCCCTTACGCATCATCTGCACCCCGCCCGTGGCCCAACAACTGTTGCCCCAAAGCATCGCTGCCCTGCGCCGTCGCCTCCCGGACGCACCTTGCACCCTGCTCAGCCAACCGACCCGCGAGATCGTCCAGAGCCTGTTGTTGCGCGCAAGCGACCTCGGCCTGAGCCTGCATGATCCTGAGCATCCCGACATCCAGTGCCGAATGATTGCCCAGGGCAAGCTGCAATTGCTCGCACCCCATGGCTGGCTGCAACCGCGACAAAAATACGTTTCGCTTCAGGATCTGGCAGGCCAGCCGCTGGTGGGTCTCGATGGGCATGATCCGCTGAGCCCGGCGTTCGAGCATAAACTGGGGACACTGCGCCCGGCGCCGGTGATCCACATTCGCGTGCAGACCCATCAGATGATGCGCGCCATGGTCGAGGCCGGAGAAGGCCTGGCCATCGTCGACCCATTCACGGCTTCGGGCGCCAAGGGCGGTGGGCTGGATGTTTGTCCGGTGTCGCCCGCCGTGCCGATCGGTCTTTACGCTTTGACGCTCAAGGGCACGACGCCCTCACCCGCCCTGCAAACACTGCTCGAACGGGTTACGGAACAAGCCGAGGCGCTGCTGGGCCACTGATCGACATGCCCAGCGGATCGTCGAACAGCCGATACCAGAACAACGCCACTTCGGCGGTATGCCGGTCGATGCCGCGGTAGCGCAGGTGATCGATACCGCCCAGGACATAACCGCAGCGTTCATAGAGCCGGCACGCCCCCAGGTTGTTGTTCTGGGTTTCCAGCATGATGCCCGGCAGTTTTTTCTTGCGGCTCCAGAACTGCGCGACATCGAGCAACGCCTTGGCCACCCCATGGCGACGGGCCGGGGCATGCACCGCCAGTTCGTCGATGTGGGCAAAGCCGTTCCAATTGGTGCTGACCACCAAGTGCCCGACCGGCTCGTCGTCAAGATAAGCCATGAAGATCTCGCTGTCCGGCGCATTGCGAAAGCTGCCGAACTCCTCCGGATCGATGCCGTAGCACTTGCTGTAAGGAACGATGGGCGTTACTGGCCATTGGCTCACGGGTCGACCGATTTGCGCCGTACCGTATTCGCTGACCTCGAAACTGAAATCACTGCCCCAGATGTAGGCCGCGAAGCCATCATCGGCGACACGCACCGACAGCCCCGGGCGCTTGGGATTCATGACGGGTTGCATATTGGGGAAGGTCCTCATTCCTTGAGCCAACCAACGGCGCGTTGCCATCTATTGCCCTTGCTCAGCAAATCTTCAGACATCAAACGGGATCCAATAGCTGCACGTTACCTTAGGTTAGAAGGTCGTGGCGATAGTGGCGAGAAATGAACGACAGATGCGCTGCCCACTTAAGGCTTCATTCAATCAAGTGGCGAGGGAGCTTGCTCCCGCTCGGTTGCGCAGCGGCCGCCAGAAGGGCCTGCTTCGCAGTCCAGCGGGAGCAAGCTCCCTCGCCACAGGTTCGCCACTTTCCTGAAGGGATCAGGTCGCCGCCGTTTGGCTTTCAACCAATTGCGTCCACAATGCCGGAGCTCCCGCAGACTTGGCGATGGCCTCCAGACGTGCGGCGTGTTCGGCCAGGTCGCTTTCGCTGGCGCGGATGATCCGGGACGGCTGGCGGTCCGCAGGCAAACGGCGGATTTCCGTGACCTGGCTGCCAGAGCCTTCACCGGCACCGTCCGAGGCGTTGCCGGCCAGGGACAGACTGGTCTGGCCGCCGGTCATGGTCAGGTAGACGTCGGCGAGGATCTCGGAGTCGAGCAAGGCGCCGTGCAGTTCCCGGCCGGAGTTGTCGACGCCGTAGCGCTTGCACAACGCATCGAGGCTGTTGCGCTGCCCCGGGTGTCGTTCCCGGGCCATCATCAGGGTATCGAGGATGGTGCAATGCCGGGTGATGTCGGCCCGGTCGTGCTGGCCCAGCAAGGCGAATTCGTTGTTGATGAACCCCACGTCGAACGCGGCGTTGTGGATGATCAACTGCGCGCCCTGGATGAACTCGAAGAACTCATCGGCCACTTCTGCAAAGCGCGGCTTGCCCACCAGGAATTCGTTGGTAATGCCGTGGACGCCGATCGCGCCTTCGTCGCTTTCGCGGTCCGGTTGCAGGTAGACGTGGAAATGGCGACCGGTCAGGCGCCGGCCGATCAGCTCGACACAACCGATTTCGATAATCCGGTGACCATCGGTCACCGGCATGCCGGTGGTTTCGGTATCCAGTACAACAGATCTGTTGGCCATCAGTGTTCAGCTCTCAACGGGGCATGCTTGCAAAGGGGCGGATGTTAACACGCTCCGAGGGAATGACTGACCACAGCTTTTGTGGCGAGGGGATTTATCCCCGCTGGGCTGCGAAGCAGCCCCAAAACCTGACGACTCGGTGCCTCAGATAGATCTAGGGGGCCGCTTCGCGCCCCAGCGGGGATAAATCCCCTCGCCACAGGATATGCAGCCTCCACCTGAACAGGGTTACATCAAGCCTGCTTGTAACCACGCACCTCATCCACCCCACGATTGGCCAGTTGGTCAGCCCGTTCGTTGCCGTGGTGGCCGATGTGGCCACGCACCCATTTCCAGGTGACGTTGTGGCGGTTGACCTGCTCATCCAGCAGCATCCACAGGTCGGCATTCTTGACCGGCTCCTTCGCAGCGGTTTTCCAGCCGCGCTTCTTCCAGTTCGCCATCCACTCGTTGATACCTTTCATTACGTACTGCGAGTCGGTGACCAGCAGCACGTCGCAAGGCCGCTTGAGTTCTTCAAGGCCGCGGATGGCGCCCATCAGTTCCATGCGATTGTTGGTGGTGTTGGCTTCGCCGCCCCAGAGTTCTTTCTCCACGCCCTTGCACACCAGCAACGCACCCCAGCCGCCCGGGCCGGGGTTGCCCTTGCAGGCGCCGTCAGTGAAGAGTTCTACGCTATCGCTCATGCCAATCTATCCAGGAAAAATGCAAAGGCCTGCCGGTCAGGCCCGAAAACGCCTGCAACCGAAATTCCGGCCAGACCATCAGAAAAAAGTTATGGCTCGATGTGGCGCCGGTTGACCTTGGCCATCGGCAAGGGAATCAGCTTGCCCATCGGCTCGCGTCGGACCTGGCGCACCGGGCGCAGCCCGACCGCGATCTTGCGCGCCACCAACAGGTAGAAGCCGCCGCCGGACAGTTGCCAGTCACCGGCCTTGCGCTCCCAGCCAGCCAGGCGGGCCTGCCACTTGGGCGACGCAAGCGGCGGACGATAGCACCCGAAGCGGCGTTTCTCCAGCGCGAAGCCCAGCAGGTTGAGCCAGTCGCCCACCCTCGACGCCGAGATGCAACGGGCCTGGCGCAAGGCGTCATGGGCGAATACGTGCCGCAACCCCCAACTGCTCCAGGGATTGATGCCGATGATCAGCAGGTGTCCACCGGGGCGCACGCTGCTGGCGGCCTCACGCAGCAGGCCGTGGGGCGACAGGCAGAAATCCAGGCCATGCTGCATCACCACGACATCGGCGGCATGCTCGCTCAGCGGCCAGGCCTGCTCCTCGCAGACGATTTCCACCCCAGGCAAAGGTGCCCCCAGTCGCACGTTGCGCTGGACCTGCGGCGCCGACGGCGGGGTCTGCGCCGAAGGCCCGTAGTGCACAAGATAGCCACCGAAGAATCGCCCCAGTTCCTCTTCGAGCATGCGGCGTTCTTCTTCCAGCAAAAACTGCCCGACCGGGCCGGACAGCCATTCACGGGCGGCGCTGATCAACGCCAGCCAGTCAGGATCAGCCTGAGCGAACGCTTCATCGGTCATTGCATTCTCCAACGCGCCAGGAAGTTCTAAGATGCGCCTTTGTTTTCCGCTTGGCGAATTCCGCGATGATACAGATCAGTGCCCTGCCCGCGTTCACCGATAACTACATCTGGTTGTTACAGGATCATTCCACCCAACGCTGCGCCGTGGTCGACCCGGGTGACGCCGCGCCGGTGCAGGCCTGGCTCGATGCCCATCCGGGCTGGGTGCTGAGCGACATCCTGGTCACCCACCATCACCATGACCATGTCGGTGGCGTCCAGGCGCTTAAAGACGCCACGCAGGCCACCGTCTACGGCCCGGCCAGCGAGAATATTCCGGCTCGGGACAAGGCGCTGCGCGATAACGACAAGGTCAGCGTGCTCGGCTGGGACTTCGATGTCTACGCTGTGCCCGGCCATACCCTGGGGCATATCGCCTACTACCATCATGGCTTGCTGTTCTGCGGTGACACGCTGTTCGCCGCCGGTTGCGGCCGGCTCTTCGAGGGCACGCCCGAACAGATGCACCACTCGCTCAGCCGGCTCGCCGCCCTGCCCGAGGATACCTTGGTCTATTGCACCCACGAATACACCCTCAGCAATCTGAAATTCGCCGCGGCCGTGGAGCCCGACAACCAGGATATCGCCGCCCGTCTGGAAAAAGTCAGTCGGCAGCGCAACGAAGGCGTCATCACCCTGCCCTCAACCCTGGCCTTGGAAAAACTCACCAATCCGTTCCTGCGGATCACTGAAACATCCGTTAAACAAAAAGCAGACGAACGGAACGGCCAGCGTAACCAGACGCCGAGTGAGGTTTTTGCAGCCTTGAGGGCTTGGAAAGATAAGTTCTAGAGGTCCTATCGATTGATACAAAAATTCTGAATGGTTGACCTGTTGGGGTGCGCTTTCTAGAATCGGCCGACATTTTTGCCCGGAACTTACTTCCAGCCAATGTCGTCATCTATACGCAGGTCCGCCCAGTCCGACACTTTGACCCGCCTGGCTCAAGCCATCGCGGTGGCTGTGTCCGCCACGCTGGCGGGCTGCCAGAGCAGCGGCCAGCTGCCCCAGGCCGATACGGCGCAAGTGCCGAAGAACATGGCCGCCCGCGCCAAGCAGAAGCCGGTCTGGCTGGGTGAAAAGCCCACCCCTCAAGTGCCCCAGGACATCTGGGAGCGCATGCGCCAGGGCTTCCAATTGCAGGAAACCGCCGGCGTCAATCCACGGATCGAGCAACAGCGTCTGTGGTTCGCCAGTAACCCATCCTTCCTCGAAGGCGCCGGTGAACGCGGCAGCCTGTACATGCATTACATCGTCGAGCGCCTGGAAGAGCGCAACATGCCGCTGGAGTTGGCGCTACTGCCGGTGATCGAAAGTGCGTACAACCCGATGGCTTACTCCCGGGCCAATGCGGTGGGATTGTGGCAATTCATCCCATCCACCGGGCGTTATTTCAACCTGCGCCAGACCCGTTTCTATGATGGTCGTCGCGACATCACCGCTTCCACCACAGCCGCCATGGATTACCTGACGCGTCTGCACGACATGTTCAACGGTGACTGGCTGCTGGCACTGGCCGCCTACAATGCCGGTGAAGGCACGGTCAGCCGGGCCATCGAGCGCAACGAAAAACTGGGCCTGCCCACCGACTACTGGAACCTGCCGCTGCCGGCCGAAACCCAGGCCTACGTGCCCAAGCTGCTGGCACTGTCCCAAGTGGTGCAGTCCCCCGATGCCTATGGCGTGAACCTCAACCCGATCGCCAACGAACCCTACTTCCAGGTCGTCGAGATCAACCAGCGCATGGACCTGTCCAAGGTCGCGGCGGTGGCGAATATCGACGAAGACGAGCTGTTCCAGCTCAACCCGGCCTTCAAGCAACGCACCACCATCGACGGCCCCCAGCATCTGCTGGTGCCCACCTCCAAGGCGCAACTGCTGACGGCCAGCCTGTCGACCATGCGCCCGGAAGAACTGATCAGCCAGCGCTCGCTCAAACCGGTCTTCGAAACCGCCGACGACAGCGAAGTGGAAGGCGCCCGCCGCACCTATCGGGTCAAGCGTGGCGAGAACCTGGCGCAGATCGCCAAGGCCAACAACGTCCAGACCAAGGACCTGCAACGCTGGAACAAACTCAGCGGCAACAAGCTCAAGGTCGGCCAGACCCTGGTGATGCAGGACGTCAAGGCCACCAAGGCGGCCAAAAGCACCGGCAAGCGCATCAACACCGTGGTCGCGGCCAACAGCAAGGGCGAAAAATCCAAGCAGACCCAATACAAAGTGCAGCAAGGTGACTCGCTATACGTAGTGGCCAAGCGCTTCAACGTCGAGATGCAGCACCTCAAGCGCTGGAATCCTCGGATGGGCAAGGCGCTCAAGCCCGGGCAGATGCTGACGGTCTACTCCCCGCACTGACCCTCGCGGTGGCCGAGGGGGCTTGTTGTGGCGAGGGGATTTATCCCCGCTGGGGCGCGAAGCGGCCCCTCGCTCTTTCTGAGGCACCACAATCGTCAGTTGGGGCCGCTTCGCAGCCCAGCGGGGATAAATCCCCTCGCCACAAGAGCGCCCTGCCTGGCAGGTATCCGCTAAACCGGCAGTCCTTCCCCTAAGCCCGCCTTTTTCCTGCCGATACAAGCTGTTACTGTACGGGCCATAAAAGCCCAAGCCGCCTGGATCGGATCTCAGACTTGATACGTCCCCTCCTCCTGCTCCTGATCAGCCTGGCCTTGAGCTACCCCGCCAGCGCAACCATCAGCGAAAGCCATGGCTACGCGCAGTTCGGTACGCTCAAGTACCCGGCCAGATTTACCCACTTCGACTGGGTCAACCCGCAAGCGCCCAAGGGCGGTACCTTGCGGGTCATGGCATTTGGCACCTTCGATACGCTCAACCCGTATACCTTCAAGGGCAGCAGCCCGGTGTCCACGCCCAATTTCCTGCAGTACGGCATCAACGAGCTGAACGAACCGCTGATGGTCGGCACTGGCCAGTACGCCCCGTCCGGGGACGAACCGACCTCAAGCTACGGCCTGATCGCCCAATCGGTGGAGTACAGCGAAGACCGCAGTTGGGTGGTGTTCAATCTGCGGCCCGAGGCACGGTTTCATGATGGCGTACCGATCACCGCCTATGACGTGGCGTTCTCCTACAGGACGCTGCTCAAGGAAGGTCATCCGCAGTACCGCACCAACCTGCAGGAAGTGCTGCGGGTCGACATTCTCAATCCGCTGAAAATCCGCTTTGTCTTCAAGCGCGCCGGCAACCCGCTGCTGATCCTGCGCCTGGGTGAGTTGCCGGTATTGCCCCAGCACTACTGGAAAGATCGCGACTTCAAGGCGACGACCTTCGAGCCGCCGCTGGGCAGCGGACCTTACCGCATCACCAAGGTGCAGCCGGGTCGCCAACTGGTGTTCGAAAGGGTCAAGGATTACTGGGGCAAGGACCTGCCGGTCAACCGTGGAAAATACAACTTCGATCGGATGGAAGTGGAGTTCTATCGCGACAGCGACGTCGCATTCGAAGCCTTCAAGGCCGGCGAATTCGACATCTACATCGAGCACCAGGCCAAGAACTGGGCCAACGGCTATGACTTCCCGGCGGTACAGCGCGGCGATGTGATCAAGGCGCAGATCCCCCATCAGATCCCGACCCAGACCCAGGGTCTGTTCATGAACACCCGACGCAACACCTTTGCCGAAGTCAAGGTGCGAGAAGCCCTGGGGCTGATGTTCGATTTCGAATGGACCAACCGCACGCTGTTCAGCAGTGCCTACAAACGCACCCTCAGTTATTACCCCAACAGCGAATTCTCCGCCACAGGTCTTGCGGTGGGCCACGAATGGCTGCTGCTCAAGCCGTATCGCGAGCAATTGCCGCCGCGCCTGCTCACCGAGCCGTTCAGCCTGCCCCGCACCGAGGGTCGCGGCATCCCCCGGGAAACCCTGCGTAAGGCGTTGGGGTTGTTGAAGGAAGCCGGATGGACCCTCAACGGCCAACGCTTGCTGAACGCCAATAGCCAGCCCCTGAGTTTCGAGATCCTGCTGGTGAACCCGAACCTGGAGCGGATCCTGCAACCTTACGTCGAGAACCTCGCCAGTATCGGCATCCAGGCCCGGCTGCGCACGGTGGACCGGGCCCAGTACAAGCAGCGCCTGGACCAGTTCGACTTCGACATGATCCTGCTGACATTGAACCAGACCCTCAGCCCGGGCCTTGAGCAGTGGCAGTACTTTCATTCCAGCCAGGTCGGGGTCAAGGGCAGCAAGAATTACGCCGGGATCGCCAACCCAGTGGTCGATCATTTGCTGGAAAAACTCCTGGCCGCCCAGACCCGCGACGAACAGGTCGCCGCCGGCAAGGCCCTGGACCGCGTGCTGCTGTGGCAGCACTACTGCATTCCCAACTGGTATCTCAACTATCATCGCCTGGCGTACCGCAACCGGTTCGCCTTCGTCACCACGCCCCCCTATACCCTGGGCCTGAGCGCGTGGTGGCTGAAATCTTCGGAGAAAGATCAATGAAGCCTTTTCGCGCCCTGCTCCTGCAGGCCGGTGGCCTGCTGTTCGCCAGCCTGGCCTGTGCCGCACCGCAGCACGCCGTGACGCTGTACAACGAACCGCCTAAGTACCCGGCCGACTTCAAGCACTTCGACTACGTGAATCCCGATGCGCCCAAGGGCGGGATCTTCCGCCAGGGCGGCTTTGGCGGCTTCGACAGCCTCAACCCGTTCATCAGCAAAGGCGTACCGGCCGATGATATCGGCCTGATCTACGACACCCTGGCCAAGCAAGGCCTGGACGAACCCTTCACCGAATACGGCCTGGTCGCCGAAAAAATCGAAAAGGCCCCGGACAATGCCTGGGTGCGCTTCTACCTGCGGCCCGAAGCGCGTTTCAACGACGGTCATCCGGTGCGCGCCGAGGACGTGGTGTTCAGCTTCCAGACCCTCACCAAGGACGGCGCGCCGATGTTTCGCGGCTATTACAACGACGTCGCCGAAGTCATCGCCGAAGACCCGCTCAAGGTGCTGTTCAAATTCAAGCACACCCATAACCGCGAACTGCCGCTGATCCTCGGCCAACTGCCGGTATTGCCCAAGCACTGGTGGGCCGACCGGGACTTCAACAAGGGCAACCTGGAAATCCCCCTCGGCAGCGGCCCGTACCGGGTGGCCGAAGTGAAGGCCGGGCGCTCGGTCCGTTATGAGCGCGTCAAGGACTACTGGGGCAAGGACCTGCCGGTCAACCGCGGTTTCTACAACTTCGACGTGCTGACCACCGATTATTACCGCGACAACACCGTCGCGGTCGAGGCGCTGAAAGCCGGGCAGTTCGATTTCTGGCTGGAAATGACCGCCAAGAACTGGGCCAATGCCTACAACATCCCCGCCGTCACCGAAGGCCGACTGATCAAAGAGCAGATCCCCAATGGCAATCCCACCGGCATGCAGGGCTTTGTCTTCAACCTGCGCCGCCCGGTGTTCCAGGACGTAAAAGTGCGCAAGGCCTTGAGCCTGCTGCTGGACTTCGAGTGGACCAACAAGCAACTGTTCAACGGCGCCTACGCCCGCACCCGCAGTTACTTTGAAAACTCGGAAATGGCCGCCACCGGCCTGCCCGGCGAAGAGGAACTGAAGATTCTCGAACCGCTGCGCGGCAAGATTCCCGAGCAGGTCTTTACCGAGGCGTTCCAACCGTCGGTATGCGACGGCAGCGGCATGATCCGCGACCAGCAGCGCAAGGCTTATCAATTGCTGCAAGAAGCCGGCTGGCGCATCGTTGATGACAAGATGGTCGATGCCCAGGGCAAACCGGTGGTGTTGGAGTTCCTGCTGGCCCAGACTGAATTCGAGCGGGTGCTGTTGCCGTTCAAGCGCAACCTGAGCGACCTGGGCATCGACTTGGTGATCCGCCGGGTGGACGTGTCCCAATACATCAACCGCGTGCGCTCCCGGGATTTCGACCTGGTGGTGGGCAGCTTCCCGCAGTCCAGTTCACCGGGCAACGAACAGCGTGAGTTCTGGATGTCAGCCGCCGCCGACAAGCCCGGCAGCCGCAATACCATGGGCCTGAAGGATCCGGCGGTGGACCAGTTGGTGGAGCAACTGATCAACGCCGATTCGCGCAAGAGCCTGGTGGCCCACGCCCGAGCGCTGGACCGGGTGCTGCAATGGGGCTATTACGTGATCCCCAACTGGCATATCAAGACCTGGCGCGTGGCCTACTGGAACCACATCGGCCATCCGAAAGTCACGCCGACCTATGACATTGGCACGACCACCTGGTGGGTCAAGCCAGACACCAAGCCTGCCGAAGAAGTAGAACAAGTGATCGAAAAACAGAACAACGCTGCTCCGGCGAGCGTGGAGTAACCCGATGCTGGCTTATATTTTCCGGCGGCTGCTGCTGATCATCCCGACGTTGTTTGGCATCCTGCTGATCAACTTTCTCATCATCCAGGCCGCGCCCGGCGGGCCGGTCGAGCAGATGATCGCCAAGCTCGAAGGGTTCGAAGGCGCCACCAGCCGTATTGCCGGCGGCGGCGCGGAAGTCTCGGTGGCCGGTTCCTCCTATCGCGGCGCCCAGGGCCTGGACCCGGCGCTGGTCAAGGAAATCGAGCGGATGTACGGCTTCGACAAGTCGGCGCCTGAACGTTTGTGGATCATGATCAAGAACTACGCCCACCTGGATTTCGGCGACAGTTTCTTCCGCGACGCCAAGGTCATCGACCTGATCAAGGAAAAGATGCCGGTATCGATATCCCTCGGGCTGTGGAGCACGCTGATCATGTACCTGGTGTCGATCCCGCTGGGGATCGCCAAGGCCACGCGCCACGGCAGTCATTTCGACGTGTGGACCAGTTCGGCGATCATCATCGGCTACGCGATTCCCTCGTTCCTGTTCGCCATCCTGCTGATCGTCGTGTTCGCCGGCGGCAGTTACTTTGACTGGTTTCCGTTGCGCGGGCTGACCTCCAACAACTTCGACCAGATGACCCTGGGCGGCAAGATCCTCGACTATTTCTGGCACCTGGCCCTGCCCGTCACCGCTTTGGTGATCGGTAACTTCGCGACCATGACCCTGCTGACCAAGAACAGCTTCCTCGATGAAATCAACAAGCAGTACGTGGTCACCGCCAAAGCCAAGGGTTTGACCCGCCGGCGCGTGCTCTACGGCCATGTGTTCCGCAACGCCATGTTGCTGGTGATTGCCGGCTTTCCTTCGGCGTTCATCGGGATTTTCTTCACCGGATCCTTGCTGGTGGAAGTGATCTTCTCCCTCGACGGCCTGGGGCTGATGAGTTTCGAGGCGGCCATCAACCGTGACTACCCGGTGGTCTTCGGCACCCTGTTCATCTTCACCCTGCTGGGGCTGGTGGTGAAACTGATCGGCGACCTGACCTACACCTTCGTCGATCCACGCATCGACTTCGAAAGCCGGGAGCATTGAGATGGACCTGTCCCCGCTCAATCGCCGGCGCTTCGAACTGTTCAAGGCCAACAAGCGTGGCTGGTGGTCGCTGTGGCTGTTCCTGATCCTGTTCGGGCTGAGCCTGGGCGCCGAACTGATCGCCAACGACAAGCCGCTGGTGGTGCACTACGACAATGGTTGGTATTTCCCGGCCCTCAAGCGCTACCCGGAAACCACCTTCGGCGGCGAATTCCCGCTGGAAGCCAACTACAAGAGCCCGTACATCCGTGAACTGCTGGCCGCCAAGGACGCCTGGGTGCTGTGGGCGCCGATCCCGTTCAGCTACCAGAGCATCAATTACGACCTGAAGGTCCCGGCCCCGGCGCCGCCTTCAGCCATGAACTGGCTGGGCACCGACGATCAGGGCCGCGATGTATTGGCCAGGGTGATCTACGGTTTCCGCATTTCTGTGCTGTTCGCTCTGACGCTGACGCTGCTCAGTTCGATCATCGGCGTGATCGCCGGCGCTCTGCAGGGCTTTTATGGCGGCTGGGTGGACTTGGCCGGCCAGCGCTTCCTGGAGATCTGGTCCGGGCTGCCGGTGCTCTACCTGCTGATCATCCTGGCCAGTTTCGTGCAACCGAACTTCTGGTGGCTGCTGGGCATCATGCTGCTGTTTTCCTGGATGAGCCTGGTGGACGTGGTCCGCGCCGAGTTCCTGCGTGGGCGCAACCTTGAATACGTGCGCGCCGCACGGGCGCTGGGCATGCAGAACGGTGCGATCATGTTCCGCCACATCCTGCCCAACGCCATGGTCTCGACCATGACCTTCATGCCGTTCATCCTCACTGGCGCCATCGGCACCCTCACCGCCCTGGATTTCCTCGGCTTCGGCCTGCCGCCCGGCGCGCCGTCCCTGGGCGAACTGGTGGCCCAGGGCAAATCCAATCTCCAGGCGCCGTGGCTGGGCATCAGCGCATTCGCCGTGCTGGCTGTGATGCTGAGCCTGTTGGTGTTCATCGGCGAGTCCGCTCGCGATGCCTTCGATCCGAGGAAGTGAAATGAACCAGGATAATCTGATCGAAGTCCGCGACCTGGCGGTGGAATTCATCGTCGGCGAGCGGCGCCAGCGAGTGGTCGAAGGCGTCAGTTTCGACATCAAGCGCGGCGAAACCCTGGCCCTGGTGGGGGAAAGCGGCTCCGGCAAATCGGTCACCGCCCACTCGATCCTGCGCTTGCTGCCCTACCCGCTGGCCCATCATCCCAGCGGGAGCATCCAGTACGCCGGCCAGGATCTGCTGGGCCTGAAGGAAAAAACCATCCGCCACATCCGCGGCAACCGGATCGCGATGATTTTCCAGGAGCCGATGACCTCGTTGAATCCGCTGCATTCCATCGAGAAGCAAATCAATGAAGTGCTTGGCATCCACAAGGGCCTGACCGGCAAGGTCGCGACCCGCCGCACTCTCGAACTGCTGGAACTGGTGGGCATTCCCGAACCGCACAAGCGTCTCAAGGCCTTGCCCCATGAACTGTCCGGCGGCCAGCGCCAACGGGTGATGATTGCCATGGCCCTGGCCAACGAGCCGGAACTGCTGATCGCCGACGAGCCGACCACGGCCCTGGACGTCACCGTCCAGCTGAAAATCCTCGAATTGCTCAAGCAATTGCAGGCACGATTGGGCATGTCATTGCTGCTGATCAGCCACGATTTGAACCTGGTCAGAAGAATTGCGCATCGCGTATGTGTCATGCAGCGCGGTTGCATCGTCGAACAGGCATCGTGCGAAGAGTTGTTCCGCGCACCGCAGCATCCGTACACTCGGGAACTGCTGGGCGCCGAGCCCAGCGGCAGCCCGGCAAGCAACGTGATCGGGCCGCCATTGCTGGAGGTCGAGGACCTGAAAGTCTGGTTCCCGGTCAAGAAAGGCCTGTTCAAACGCACGGTAGACTACATCAAGGCCGTGGACGGTATCCGCTTCAGCCTGCCCCAGGGCCAGACCCTGGGCATCGTCGGCGAAAGCGGTTCGGGCAAGTCCACCCTGGGGTTGGCGATCTTGCGGTTGATAGGCAGCCAGGGCGGGATCCGCTTCGAAGGCCAGGCGCTGGACAGCCTGACGCAGCAACAGGTGCGACCGCTGCGCCGGGAGATGCAAGTGGTGTTTCAGGATCCGTTCGGCAGCCTGAGCCCACGGATGTGTGTGAGCCAGATCGTCGGCGAAGGCCTGCGGATCCATGGGATCGGCACCGAAGCCGAGCGGGAACAAGCGATAATCGCGGCATTGAAGGAGGTAGGCCTGGATCCGGAAACCCGGAACCGCTACCCCCATGAATTTTCCGGAGGGCAACGGCAGCGTATTGCCATTGCCCGGGCCCTGGTGCTCAAGCCGGCGTTGATTCTGCTGGATGAACCAACGTCGGCCCTGGACCGTACCGTGCAACGCCAGGTGGTGGAGCTGTTACGGTCGCTGCAAACCAAGTACAACCTGACGTATCTGTTTATCAGCCATGATCTGGCTGTCGTCAAAGCGCTGAGCCACCAGTTGATGGTGGTCAAGCATGGCCAAGTGGTCGAACAAGGTGACGCCCGCAGCATATTCGCTGCGCCGCAACACCCCTATACACAGCAGTTGCTGGAGGCCGCCTTCCTGGCCCCAACAACTGCCGAATAACCTGAAAGAGGAGCAACACATGGGTTTTCTCGCCGGTAAGCGCGTACTGATCGTCGGTGTCGCCAGCAAGCTGTCCATCGCATCCGGCATCGCTGCCGCCATGCATCGCGAGGGCGCTGAGC
>Ga0268255_10000066_pt1 | contig 90080 bp, 147 predicted proteins | sample AgamicOrMarz_FD_200256 | JGI IMG/M metagenome (GOLD analysis project Ga0268255, IMG submission 200256) | Agave microbial communities from Guanajuato, Mexico - Or.Ma.rz (v2) (version 3) | ecosystem: Host-associated > Plants > Phyllosphere > Phylloplane/Leaf | place: Guanajuato, Mexico...
CCACGCGAGCGTTGCTGCGCACGCTGGTGCATGATTTGCCCGCCGATCTCGCGGAGCGCGTGAAGCCGCTCGCCGATATCGCGCAAGCCGACGCACGCGTTCTGCTCGACGTGCGCTTCACCGGCGATGACGCGCGCGATCCCGATCTCGCCGGCCTCGCGTCCGCGCTCAGCGTCGACGGAAGCAGCGTGAGTTTCGTGCATGGCGGCATCGACCGGATTCAGGGACATGCGCAAGGGCGCCTGATCGTGTCGGCGCAAGTGCGCGCGAACGGACGCGCGAGCGTGCATGCGCAGATCGCCGCATTGCTCGAACGCGCGCGCCGCCACGCGAATCATGTCGAGGTGCTGGGCTATGTCTGAGCTCTGGCTTTCCGAACTCGTCGGTGCGATACGCGATACGGTGCTGATGGTCGGCATCTCCGCATTGATCGCGGCGCTCGTCGGCATTCCGTTGGCGCTCGTACTCGTCACGACCACACGCGGCGGCATCTTCGAAAAGCGCGCGGTGAACTGCACGCTGGGCGCGCTCGTCAATGCGTTCCGCTCGACGCCGTTCATCATTCTGCTGGTCGCATTGCTGCCGCTCACGCGCTTACTCATCGGCACGACGATCGGCGTGTGGGCAGCGGTCGTGCCGCTTAGCATCGCCGCGATTCCGTTTCTCGCGCGCGTGGCCGAAGTGAGCCTGCGTGAAGTGGACCGTGGATTGATCGAAGCAGCGCAGGCAATGGGCGCGCAGCGTCGGCATATCATCTGGCATGTGCTGTTGCCTGAGGCGTTGCCGGGCATTGTCGGCGGCTTCACGATCACGGTGGTCGCGATGATCGGTTCTTCCGCGATGGCGGGCGCGGTCGGCGCGGGCGGCCTCGGCGATCTGGCGATCCGCTACGGCTATCAGCGTTTCGATACGACGGTGATGGTCACGGTCATCGCGTTGCTGATTGCAATCGTGACGGCGGTGCAACTGGTGGGCGATCGCTTCGTGCGGCGGCTCGCGGAGCGCGCGTGACAAGCGGCGTCGTGCGTCGAACGAACGCAGGTTACTCGCCACGCTCTTAAGGCGACCGGCTGATACAGCGCTTTCGCATGACGAATAGCGCCACTCCTATCGGTCGCGGGCATCACCGCCTATCATGAAACCTGCTGGATGACGGCCGTGAGCCTCTCGTAAGCGTTGCGAGCACGGTCCCATCCGCACCGCAGGTCACACCGCAAACATCATCACTGGAAACAGCATGAACGATTCTGGTCACGCCGCGGCGCTGCACGCGCGCGAGGCGTCCGCCGCGCCGGCGGTGCGAGATCTCACCGGCCTGCTCGACGCACTGCATGCGAGCGCCGCGCAACGCGATCTTGCCGGCGGCCATGCCGCGCAGGAAAAACAGTGGATCGCCGACGCCGGCCTGCTCACACTCGCCGTGCCGCGCGAATTCGGCGGCGAGGGCGCATCGTGGCCGTACATTTACCAGGTGATTCGCAAGATCGCACAGGTCGACAGTGCGCTTGCTCATCTGCTCGGCTTCACGTTCCTGCAGGAAGTGAGCATTAATGTGTGGGGCAATACCGAACAGCGCGCGCGCTATTTGAGCGGCACAGTCAAGGAACGCTGGTGGTGGGGCAATGCGGTGAATCCGCTCGATACGCGCCTCGTTGCAAGTGCAACCATCGACGGCGGCTATCTTCTGAACGGCCAGAAGGGCTTTTGCTCGGGCACGCGCGGCTCGCAGATGATGACGGTTTCCGCACAAGACCCGCTCACCGGCAATTCCCTATTTGCAGTGGTGCCGACCACGCGCGAGGGCATCACCGTCAATGAAGACTGGAATCCGATCGGGCAGCGGCAGACCGACAGCGGCAGCGTTTCATTCGCGCAGGTCAGGGTCGAGCCGGATGAAGTGCTGCATCGCGCGGATACGCCATACGCGAGTTTGCGCACGCTCGTCTCGCAGCAGGTGATGACCAATCTGTTCGTCGGCATTGCACAAGGTGCGCTCGACGAAGCCCGCGCGTATGTCACGCAATACGGCAAACCGTGGCTGACTTCGGGCGTGGCCAAAGCGACCGACGATCCCTATCTGATCCAGCGTTTCGGCGAAATGCGCATCCAGGCGGTGAGCGCGGAGGCGTTGGCGGAGCGCGCCGCGCAGGCGCTGGACGCCGCGTGGCGCGAAGGCCCCTCGCTGTCCGCCGAAGCGCGCGCGCATGTGGCGCTCGCCACATCCGAAGCGAAAATCGTCGCGCATCGCGCGGCGCTCGACGTCAGCGAAAAACTGTTCGATGCATGCGGCGCGCGCGCCACGCACGGGCCGCTTGCGCTCGACCGCTTCTGGCGCAACGCGCGCGTGCATACGCTGCACGATCCGCTCGACTATCGCGTGCGCGATGTCGGCCGTTATGCACTGAGCGGGACATTGCCGGAAGTTTCTTTGTACACTTGAGGCGGTCCGCGGCGCAGCCATTCTGCGCGGCGGTTTTATTCCTCCTCGAGAGATTCCCGGATTGCAGTTCAAACTACCGACCACGGCAACGGCGCCGTTTTGCCCATCCGAAGTGCAAGGCTCGGTCGCCGTCTCGCAAGGCGCGCCTTTCTGGAAGAAGATCCTGCAGTTTGCGGGCCCCGGCCTGCTGGTTTCGATCGGCTATATGGACCCGGGCAACTGGGCGACCGACATTGAGGCCGGCTCGCGTTACGGCTACAGCCTGCTGTTCGTCGTCATGCTCTCGAGTCTCGCGGCGATGGCGCTGCAATGCCTGAGCATGCGTCTTGGCATCGTCACCGGGCGCGATCTCGCTGAACTATCGCGAGCGCGTTATTCGCCGGCCGTCGCGCGGTTCCAATGGTTGCTCGCCGAGTTGTCGATCATCGCGTGCGATCTCGCCGAAGTGCTCGGCGGCGCGCTTGCATTCCATCTGCTCTTCAAATGCTCGCTGACCACGGGCGTGCTGCTCACGGCATTTGATACGCTGATCGTGCTCGGCCTGAAGGGCAAAAATTTCCGCGATCTCGAAGCGATCATGCTCGGCCTGATCGCGACGATCGGCGTCGGCTATATCGTCGAACTTGCGCTCGTGAAGCCGCATTGGCCGTCGGTCGCGCAAGGGCTGATTCCGTCGTGGCAGGCGCTGAGTTCGCGCGAGCCGATGTATCTCGCGATCGGCATTCTGGGCGCGACCGTGATGCCGCATAACCTGTATCTGCATTCGTCGATCGTGCAGACGCGCGCGGTCAAGCGCGATCCCGCGAGCATCGGCTCCGCAATCGGCATGTCGCGCATCGACACCATCGCGTCGCTGCTGCTCGCGCTGATGATCAACATGGCGATCCTGATTCTCGCGGCCGCTGCGTTTCATGCAACCGGCCACAATCAGGTCACCGAAATCGAAGACGCGTACAAGCTGCTCGCGCCGATTGTCGGCACCGGCTTCGCGGCGGTGTTGTTCGCGGTCACGCTGCTGGCATCGGGACAAAGCTCGACGTTCACGGGCACGGTCGCGGGACAGGTCATCATGGAAGGCTTTCTGAAGCTGAAGATTCCTTGCTGGCAGCGTCGCTTCATCACACGCGCGCTTGCGTTGATTCCCGCGCTGATCGGCGTGCAGATGATGGGCAACGGCGCGGTGGGCAAACTGCTCGTCGCAAGCCAGGTCGTGTTGAGCCTGCAATTGCCGTTCGCGCTTTATCCGCTGATCCGCATGACGGGCGACCGTTCGCTGATGGGCGAGTTCGCGAATACGCTGCTGACGAGAATCGTCGCGTGGTCGCTGTTTGCGGTGATCACTGCGGCGAATCTCTGGCTTGTCGTGCAGACGGTGGGACTGGCGGGGTAAGAGAACAGCGCAGCACCAAACAAAAAAGTCCGCGCAGAAATCATTCTGCGCGGACTTTTTCTTGAGGCTTCGGTACGAATCGGGCGGACCAGCCGTCATCGTGGGTCCAACGAGTTGCCTGGCTCAGGCGGCTTGAGCGACCTGCGCGACCTGCGCAGCTTCCATTGCTTCCTGGCGAGCCGCTGCGGCCTTCTTCGTCTTGCCGGCACGCGACGGCGGCTGGCACGCGCCGCACACCACGTTGTGCTGCAAGTCGTGCTTGTGCGCGACGAACTTGCCGGTGCAACGGCAGCACTTCGTCAGTTGCAGAATGTCGGCGTCGAAGAAACGCACGAGCGTCCACGCGCGCGTCAAGTCCAGCACCGGTTCGGTTTCGCTGTGCTTGCAGTGCTCGAGATACAGCCGATATCCCTTCGTCAGCGCGTCGAGATGCGAGCAGCGCGCTTCGTTCTTGAGGAACAGGTACGTGTTGTAGAACAGCGAAGCGTGAATGTTCGCGAGCCACGTCATGTACCAGTCCGCCGAGAACGGCAGCATGCCCTTGGGCGGCGATACGCCCTTCACCTCACGATACAGGCGGATCATGCGATCGCGCGAGAGCGTCAACTCGCTCTCGAGCACCTGCATGCGTGCGCCCAGTTCGATCAGCGCGATGGCGCGAAACACTTCTTGTGCGTCTTCCGTCAGGCTACGCTTAAGCATCGCAGTCACCCTATTAGGCAAATTGCTCGGCGGGCTGGCCTGCAAGCAGGATGGCCGCGTGAGTCGGTGCAACTGCGGTGTGCTTCGTCGTTTGCGTCAACGCCGACAACATCGAGTGGTCGTTGAAGCGGAAGAAGCACAAAAGCTGATCGGAAGAGGCCAGCTTGACGATCTGCGCGAGCGACAGCCCGGCAAGCAGATCGGCCAGTTCCGACGACAAGCCCAGACGGAACATGCCGACGGGTTTGTCCTCACGCAACATACGTTGCGCAAGCATGATGTACGACAGGTTAATCTCGCGGATTGAGTCCAGCGTCTCGCTGCTACGGTCCATTTTCTGTGTTTCCGAAGCCCCGAATTACTAAGTCGGCTTTTTGCCGTTATCTCTTTTGTGCCTCGCCGAAAACGTTGTCCTTCGGCTACGGGTCGCTCGGTTGATACAGATGGCGACCTTTTGATACATCGCGTTACATTTCGTAACAGCTTGGGACGAATTGTATGAAGGGCAAAACAAGAAATCAATCCCTTCTCGAAAAAATATCTCAAAAAGATGCATCAAATTTCGGTAAGAATTTCACCGGCCTGTAATAGGCGATGCTACACGGCTTTTGCGGCCGTGCCGGCAATGGTCTGATCCATGAAAACCCTTGTGCGGCGGGGATGAGAGCGTATCGTCCGCGCAACAGCCGATCGTTGTGCGCACAACCGGTAAATAAGTCTGAATGAAAGGGAAAGAGAAAAGCCGAAGCAAAATGTGTAATAAATACCGTCGGCTTTTCGTGCTTTGGGGACAGAAGAGAGTTGTAACGGACTGCTGCCGCCCCGGTTACAAACCAGGGCGACTTTGTAACTTCCTCGGTGAAAATCAGCAGCCGGTGCGACGTACCCGTTCGACTTCGAGGCCGAACGCGGGCCGCAGGCGCGTGCCTAGTACGTTGCCGGCAAACGCCGCGACGAGCCACAGCCAGCCGTGCAGGCTGCCGGAGACGATGCCGCTGAAGTAGGCGCCGATGTTACAGCCGTAGGCGAGGCGCGCCCCGTAGCCGAGCAGCAGGCCGCCGACCACGGCCGCGATCAGCGAACGCATCGGCACTTTCCAGACCGGCGCGTAACGCCCGGCCAGCGCGGCGGCGGCCATCGCGCCGAGAATGATGCCGACGTCCATCACGGTCGTGACGTCGTGTGTAACAGGCGCCGCCAGCGCGCCTGCGTTCGCGCGGGTCGCCCAGTACGGCCAGCTCGCGACGTCTATCCCGAGCGCGGCGAAGAGCTTTGCGCCCCACAGCGCGAACGCCGAGGTGACGCCCCACGGGCGGCCCGACAGCGCGAGCGTCGCGAAGTTGAGCAGCACGAGGGCGAGCGCGCCGACGAACAGCGGCCACGGCCCTTGCAGCCACGGCGACGCACGCGACGGGCGCGCCGCCTGGTTGACGAGGCCTCCGTGCCGACGTCGTTCGACGAGCACTGTCAGCGCCGCGATGGCCGCGAAAATCGCCAGATTAAGCGCGATGGCGCTGCCCGCGCCGAGCGTCGTCACCATCGAGAGCGGCTTGAGCGACGGGAGCGCGGTCCAGAACGGCATATGCGCGGTGGCCACGACCGAGCCGGTGACGAACGCGGCGAGCGTGACGATCATTCGCGTGCTGCCGCCGCCGACCGTGTACAGCGTGCCGGACGCGCAACCGCCGCCAAGCTGCATGCCGACGCCGAACATGAACGCGCCGACCACCACGGAGGTGCCCGCGGGCGCGACCAGACCGACAACCGGATGCCCAAACAGGCTGCCCGACGCGAGCGCCGGGAAGAACAGCACGACGCCGACGGCGAGCATCAGCATCTGCGCGCGAAGGCCGGCGCCGCGGCCATCGGCGATAAATACGCGCCACGCCGACGTAAAGCCGAATGCCGCGTGATAGAGCGACAGGCCGAGCAGCGCGCCGACTATATAGAGCGCGGCCTGGCGGCCGCTGACCGTCTGCGCCAGATAGACGGCGCCGAGCGCGATCAGCAGCAGAGCCGCGGCAAGCGGTTTGGGGTTGAGGTCGTAGCGGCGCGGGGCGCGCGAAAGCGGAGTGGAGAGATCGGACATGATGAGTACGGTAGGCGGACTTTGGCGCGGCGGCGGCTCGCGACGTGAACGTCGTCGGGAGGCTCAGCGCGCTGGGTCGACACATGCAAAGTGGATCGAAAAAGATAGCACGTGGGGGAGATTTGCGCAGAGGGGTGGGGCGCGGGGGCGTGTCTCGGTCGAGAGGGGCGCTAGCGTATGTGCGTTGGTTCGGCGGGGCGCTGGCGTGTGCCTGTCGGTTCGGCGTGGCGCTGGCTGCCGTCCGTTGAGCGTTACGCCGCCGTCTGCGGGCGGTTGAGCAGAGCGCTGGCACACGCGGTCCGTTGAACGCCACGCCGCCGTCTGCGGTTGCTCAAGCGCTGTGCTGGCGTATGCGGTCCGTTGAGCGTCGCGTCGCCGTGTGCGGTCGGTTAAGCGGAGCGCTGTCATATGCGTTCCGGTTCCGCCTGTTCGCGACCGGGAGCTGAACCCGCAGACGTCAATCAACTCCACGATCCCGACCGCAACCTCGCGGCACTGCTTCAGGCGACGCGCGAGAGGGCGTCGCCGATCTTGCGGGCAGCCCGGCGTTGCGTCGCGCGTACAAGCGACTACGCAGCCACGCGACCACGCAGCCACGCAGCCACGCAGCCACGCGACCACGGACCACGGACCACGGACCACGGACCACGGACCACGGACCACGCGACCACGCGACCACGCAGCCACGCAGCCACGCAGCCACGCGGCCACGCGGCCACTCGACCACTCGACCACTCGACCACGCGTTCACGCGCCGGCAGCCGCCTCCCCGTCCGCAGTTCCCTCCACCCGCTGCTTCTCCGCGAAATCCCGCAGTGCGGCCGCGGTTTGCGGATCCGCCGGAAAGAACGCCTCGATGGCGAGTTCAGAAAGCGTCACGTCCACTGGCGTGCCGAACACCGTCGTCGTGCTGAAAAACGACAGCACGCCAAGCGGCGTGCGCAGCCGCAGCGGCACGGCGATCTGGTTGAGCGGGCTATCGGCGGCATCGGGCGCGGCGGCGCCGGGCGGGCTCGGGTAAGCAGCCAGCTCGTCGCGCAGCGCGCTGAGGGTGTCGTCGGCGCTTACGTCGATTTGCCGTTGCAGCCGCGCGAGCACGTGCTCGCGCCACGCGTGCCAGTTGACGATCGACGAAGCAATGCCCTCCGGATGCAGGCTCAGGCGCAACGCGTTGACGGGCGGCTTCAGCAATTCGGGACTCGCGCCCGCGAGCAGCGGTGCTAGCGCATTGTTGGTGGCGACGATCGTCCAGTGACGGTCGATGGCAAGCGCCGGATACGGCTCGTGGCCCTTCAGCACCAGTTCGACGGCCTCGCGCGCGGCGCTCAGTTGCGGGTCCGACAGCGGACGCTCGCGAAACAGCGGCGCGTATCCCGCGGCGACCAGCAGCGCGTTGCGCGCGCGCAGCGGCACGTCGAGGCGCTCGGCGAGGTGCATCACCATTTCGCGGCTCGGCGTCGCGCGGCCGGACTCGACGAAGCTCAGATGCCGCGTCGAGATGTCGGCTTCGGCGGCGAGCAGTAATTGGCTCATTCGCCGACGCTGCCGCCATTCACGCAGCAGATCGCCGACGCTGCGGCTGGCCGTGGGCGGCGCCGACGCGGCGCCTTGCGCAAGAGAAAGTGTGTTCATGCCACCGATGATAGCCAAAGCGCCGCGGCAATCCATTACTTGCGAGGTAATGGGTGGTGCTCGCCGCGGGTCGTTTGTGGCTTGACGCTCGCCGCGTGTAGCCGCACCTCGCTGCCCCTCTCGTCGCGCATGGCTGCGCCTCGCCGCTAGCCGTCCCGTCGCTCGTGTCGCCGCCCGCCGCGCGTGGCCGCACCTCGCTGCCGCTCTCGCCGCGCAGTGCTACGCCTCGCCGCTGGCCGTCCCACCGCTGGCCGTCCCCGTCCCGTCGCTCCCGCTGCCGCTCGCCGCGCGTGGCCGCACCTCGCTGCTCCTCTCGCAGCGCATGGCTCCGCCTCGCCACCCCAGCCGCCACATTGCCCCGCCCACCGCAGCACCCCGATTACCTCCCACGTAATGCGATAGATTGGGCGCAACTATCTGATTTATAAAGAAATCTGACCGATTTTTTTGTTTCTGAAAGTGCCCATATATGCACAAGCCCGACCAATCGAATCAAAGCGTTACATCGCCATTCCAGACGATGAATTTTTGAGCATCGCATAGCTCAACCGATCAGCGACCCCGTCTGCGAGTCCTCGCCTTTGGGCTTCCGCGGCGGCAACGGATACGCCTCAGCCTTCATCTCGTCAGCCGGATACAGGTTCAGAAACGACCGCGCCTCGTCGGTCGATCGCGACCCTAGCCAATCGTCGTATTCCTCTGGTCGCAATATCACCACTGAGCGCTTCTCGGCACCGGGCCGATGGAATCGCTTCATGAGCGGATGATCTTCGGCGTTGACCGTCAGCATCGTGAACGACAACGACACGCCTTCTGGGTCCTGCCATTCGCGCCACAATCCGGCGATAGCAAGCGCTGGCCGATCCTTCACTCCGATGCGCCAGCGTACCGGCTTGCCCGTCTCGTAGTTCGGCTCGAAAAACGACCGGCAGGGAATCAGGCAAAGCTGCAGCCGTTTCCATGCGCCGCTGAAACTACGCTTCTCGCCGATCGACTCGGACCGCGCATTCATCGTGTCGAACACTTTGACGCCTGGCGGTATGTGCTTGCGGGGCACCATCCCGAATGTCGCCGGGTCCGTTGATTTCGCTCCGTCATTGAGCCGGAGAATCGGCGCGACGTAGTCCTTGTAGGTTTCGGGCCGATAGTCGAAGCTTGGAACGGGGAAGTCCGTGAACGCTTCGAAAAGATCGGTTTGGGCGGGTTCGTAGTTCGTGCACATGGGCGTCTCCTAATTTCTCCCATGATAGTGACAGATGCAGCCAGTGAAAACCTGGCTATACTGTGTTTTTATACAGTGTTGCCATGGGCTTGTTCAACACCGAAACGACCGATCGCCATTGCGTTGGCTGCGAGCACTTTGCGGAGTGGCAGGCGGGCGGTGCAGTCATCCTTTGCATGCACGAAGGCAGGGCGTATGTGCAGGCGATGCCTGAGCGCGGCTGCGTGCATTGGGTTCGCGCAATCGGAAGCGACGACGAAGGCCCGATTCATGCTGGTCGCAAGGCGAGGAGGTGACGCCATGTTCGAGTACCGCAATCCCGAATCCATCCTAGAAGTCGTTCTGCCCGACCGGACCAAGCGCAATGAGCACGGGCATACCCTTGACGAGGACTTTGACCATCTGTGTGACGTGACGGGCTGCCCGAAAGATGATGCCTGGGCGAAGCTCGCGCTTGCGTGGGCCTGGACGTCTCGCTACCGTGATTGACGCGTCGGATTTGATGCTGGCCACGCTCCACGGTCGACCATTCTCCGATCCTGACTGGCTGTTCGAGCTCAAGTACGACGGGTTCAGGTGCCTGGCAGTTAAGGCTGGCGACGACGTGAAGCTTTGGAGCCGCAATGGCAACCTGTTCAACGGATCGTTTCCTGACGTCGTGAGTGCGGTCGAAGGTGTGCCCGGCGACTTCGTTTGGGATGCAGAGTTGACCGTGGACGATGGCACGGGGCGATCTTCATTCGATCGGCTGCGGCAACGCGCCGTCACGAAGACGCCGAAGAACGTCCGCGCCGCGGCGAAGTCTGACCCGGCGCGGCTCTATGTCTTTGATGCGCTGTCGATCGACGGTGAGGATATACGGGACTTGCCGCTCGCGGATCGCAAGGTGCGGTTGCGTCATTCGTTTGAGAACACGCCCACGCTGATCTACGCCAGCGGGATCGAGGACGAAGGAAAACTGGTGTTTAAGCAGGTAGAAGAACTGGGCCTTGAGGGGATGATCGCCAAGCGGATGGATTCACCGTATCAGCGGGGCCGGTCGCGAGACTGGCTTAAGATCAAGTACCAAGGGTATGGGCGACCGGCCGCCTTGGGCTGGGGTAGGAGATAGGAGAGGTCATGAAGGTTCGTCACATCAAGCGACGCGCGAAGCGGCCGGACTTACGCATGGTGCGGATCATGGGGACTCTCGTCGTGGAGGTCAAGAGCGCCGCGGCGGCGGTGAGGTTTTTCGGGACCACGACCGAGGAAGACCGGCGGGCGGCAGAGTTTTTTGAGATTGGAAAGTGACGCGCTGCCGATTGGCAGGCTAATGGAGGGAATTGGTGACGTGGATTCTAATACCGGAACGCAACCACTTTCCGGCAATTCAGGCTCGGGTCCGGGAAGCATTCCCCGAGTTTGACGAGGGCGCCGTGAGACATGCGTCCAACAAGATTACAAACGAGATCCGGCGTGGTCGGTTCGATGTTTATAACATCGATGTGAGTCAGGGGCCGATGGACGACAACGGTTACTACGTACACTTCGAGGTCGAGGCGAGCGGAAAGACGGTTTATGTGCGGGTAACGGTAGACTGACGCGCGGCGAGAGCCGGCACGGAGGAAGTATGACGCACGACGAACTTCACCAGAAGCTTACCGAGCAACTCCCAACGATGCCGCTCGGCACTTCCGCCGACATTACGGACTTTGCGATCGCCTATTGGGACGGACACAAGGTCGTGTATGCGTTTCTGCGCGATGAAGGCTGCGGGCGGGTCGAAGAAGAGTTCGATTTCACGGAGCATGAGTTCGAGCAGTGGGCGGATGCCTTGGCAGACTGGGAGAAAGATCCGAAGTTTTCGGTGCGCCCGGAGATTCTGGAGTGGCTGAAGGATGCGCCGCCATTTGAGGCGGGCTGATTGATGTGCGCTCAAGGGCGCGGGAGGCGGGGATGATACCGATTACGACGAAAGAGCAGTTCTACGCAGCGAAGCAAGCCGCTGAGCAAATGACGGAGATCAATCTGTTCGGGGCGATCTATCTCGTGCGCGGAGTGGAATTTGACACCTACACCGGACGCGGCAAAGTCGATGTAGTGGAGGTGCACCGTGCGCGCATTCCACAGGGCGAACTTGACCATCTGTGGCGCGGTCCAGTTCACGACGGACCTACTGAATTAGCTGATTGATCGTCGCCAATGGCGAGAAAGAGGGGTGCCGTCCGAAGCGCAATGCCTCGGACGGGGTACAGCAGGTCAAGCGGTTGCGGGGCCGTTCCAATGCGAGCCACCGAACAGTCGCACGCCCAGCCACATCGAATTGCGAGCGAACCAGGAGACGCCAGTCACGGCCGATGCTTCGCGCAGCACAGCGTCAGCCGTGGCACGCGGAACAAGGTGAGAACCGTACAGATAGTCATGGATCACGGACGCTTCGCTAGCCCGATCTCCAAACAGCATGTAGGCAAGCGGCGCCCGCGGCACTGAGGCGAAATCAGTGACCATGCCAGCAGGCGCGGTAAATGTCATGCCGGCAACATCCGACTGATAGACCAATGGCGCAGTCAAGCGCCACTTGCCGTCATCAAGGCCGGTCGCGTTCTCGACCTTCAATTCAGTCAGGAAAGCGCTCATCAAACACCCGATGCAGCCGACGCTGGAGCAGCAGTAGCCGGCAGCGAAGCCAGCACACTCGACAACACGATCTGCGCAACCGTCAGGTCGATGCCAATCTTCGTCTTGTCCTGATCAGAAAGCGGCGATGCATTGACGACGGCCATCACGGCAGGCAATGCCGTTGCACCAAGCGACTTCAGATCGGCGACGTTGACGCTCGAGCCTGCAGAGCACACGGCAGCGACAATCGGCGCGGCATCGGCTAGCTTCGCCTTGGCGTCATCGCTGAGACCGACGACGGCTTGCAGAGACGTGATCGCGGCCTGGGTCGGAGGGCATACCTGCGACGCGATTTGAGCGGGAGTCTGAACGGTGCCGGTAGTGGCGCAGCCAGAGACGAGCGCGACAAGGCCTGCCGCGAGCAGCATAAATTTCTTCATTTCAGTGATCCTAGGGAGTGAGTTTGACGATGGCCGCGGCGGCTTGGCCTGCTGCGTTTGCTACGTTGGAAACGATTGCGCCTTGGGCGGTGACGGGGGCCGTGGCGCCTACGCCGGTCTCGTTGAAGTGGACCGTCACGACACCATCAGCCGACGTCGTCAGATCGAAGGAGAGGTTGGCAATGTCCTTCGAGTTCAGCGCAACGGCTTCACAACAGACCATGCGTTGCAAGCTGGGCTCGTAGAACGGCTTGACCGAATAGGCTGCTTGGCCGGCGCATCCCGTCAGACATAGCGCCAGCAGAGCGGCTTTCATGCCGCAGGCGGCGCCGAGGAATCGTCAGCTTTCTTCGCCGTCGAGTTCGTCACCACGTGGTAAAGCCCAAGGCCGCCGAGGCCGATCTTGATGTTCTCGACGTAATCTGTTGCCGGGACCTTCCCCGTGTAGACCAGATACGACCAGGCCGCGAACAGAACGCCGCCGACGAGCAGCTTTTGCGTTACGGGCGAGATATTGCTGAGGTTCATTTTTGCTCCTTGGTGGTGATCTCGTCAGGCGAGAAAACGAAACCAGCCTGACGCGGATAACCCTGAAAAACAAAGGTCGGGAAACTTCTGTGGTGAATGCCGTGCGTCGATGAGCGGTGGAACTTCGCCGACAACGGCAGCATGTTTTGCGGGCTATCGATGAATGTCTCTGGCACGCAAGGGTCGAACGCGTGCCAGTCGAAGCCGCGTAGTGCCGTGATACGGCAGATCATCCAGATAGCCGATTGCTCAGCAGGAAAGGTCTCGCCAGTCGGCTGGTCGGTGGTCGGATCGAGAACAGGAATCTCCGTGATCTCGCCAACAGCTATAGCCTTCACGGCTACCCAATCAACGGCGTCCGCGTCAGCCCATTCGCACCATAGATGGTGGTATTCCGGATTCGGCTGGCCACTGATCGCGCAACGCAGGCTATCCTTATGGCCCAACGCCTTTGTATGGCGGAACGTCGCCGACTCAGTGCGCGGCGGGTGGTCGGGGTAATACTCAATCTCAACATCGGTGGCGCGCACCAGATGTTCATGCGGGACGATTGGCTCGTTCTCGGTCATTTTCGACAGGCGTAAAAAACCGCCCGGAGGCGGTATGCGTGAGACGAATAAATTGCAAATATTCGTGTGGCGGATATTAGGCGGTGGCCATGTCAAGCGCGCTTAAGCCGTGCGCCTTGATGATGGAAACGATCTTCTGCCCGTATTGCGGATCGGTTGCGTAGCCGGCTGCCGCAACGGCGAGCGCGAAGGTCGTCCCGCTCGTGTATGCGAACGCGGGGCGATAGCGAGGGTTGTTCATCAGGAACGCAGCATGGTCGTCGATACACCCCTGCCAGTCTGAATACTTGCGCCACTTCGCGGGAATCGTTACCCACTGGCCTTTCAGGTACTCGCGTGTATCCATCGTCAGGACGTCGCCGTGCCACGATGGATCTGCCTTTACGCCGAACAGGTTGAACGCTCGCTTTGACAGCGCAGATGTCCCCCAGCCTGATTCGAGAGCGCCCTGGGCTATCACGAACGAAGCGGGGATATGCGTCGCCTTGGCAGACGCTCGCGCGGCCGGAGAGATGGCATTGATGAAGTCGGATGGGGTCATTTGTCGGCCTTCGTATCGATTTTTCTATGCATTTCAGCGAAGCCTTCTCGCGTCTCTTTCGAGTTCTGGTTGACGGCTTCAATGAGACGTTCGATAGAGCGCTCCAGGCTGCCCACGGCCTTGGTCAGTTCCGTCTGTGTGACGTAATGCTCGGCGACGTACAGGCGATGGCCCTCAAGGGCTTTCGATACTTCCTTGATCGCCTCGCCTTGCTCTTGAATTACCTTGTCTCGCGCAGTCTCTGAGCGCTGCCAGAGCCATGCGAATACACCGCTAACCGCAGCGAATCCTGCGCACCCAACCTCGACAACGGCGGTGTAGTCCATGCACATTCCCGGAAATAAAAAAAGCCTCCGCGTGGGGAGGCTTGATCTGTTTTTATGAATCACAACATTTATGTTGCGTACAACAGTTGTGTTGTGTATACTGTCTTCACTGACACAAACAACGGAGGGGTATGAAATACAGCGAGTTCAAGAAGTGGCTCAAACAGCAGGGCGCGACGTTCACGCCCGCGAAAGGCAGCCACTTCCGAGTAACTCTTAACGGCAAAACGACTATCTTCCCGGACCACGGATCAAAGGAAATCGGTACGGGACTGGTTGAGGCGATTAAGAAACAACTCGGATTGAAATGAGTGGGGCGGCCCGAAAGGGCTGCTTCACAACTCGCTTTCATGCACCTCAGCACCTGGAATGGAGTCCATATGTACGCATACCCGGCTGTAGTGAAGCCAGACGATAACGGCACGTTGCTCGTTACGTTCCCGGATATTCCGGAGGCCATCACGGTGGCGGATACCGAAGACGATGTGACGCGCGTTGGTCGAGAGGCCCTGGAAAGCGCTTTTGATGTCTACTTCGATGAACGGCGGGAGATCCCATCGCCGTCGAAACCAAAGCGTGGGCAGCGGCTTGTGCTGCTATCTGCTCTCGTCACGTCCAAGGTTATGCTGGCTAACGAGATGGTGCGCCAAGGAGTCCGCAAGGCCGACCTGGCGCGACGCCTTCATTTGCATGGGCCACAGGTTGATCGCCTGCTGGACCCTCGGCACTCGTCTAAGATTGATGCGATTGAGGCTGCATTTGAATCGCTAGGACGGAAACTGGAAGTCTCAGTTACCTGAACAACCCATCGTCACACGCAAGCCGCCGAGCATTCGCTGGGCGGCTTTTTATTTGGACGTAAAAAAGCCGCCTCGTGGGCGGCTTGTTCGTGCGTTGAAAGTTCTAATCTAACCTCCGCCGTTCAGGTGCCTGGTTTGCGGCGAGGTTTTTTCGGCGTCTCTATTTCGTGAACCAACGCGTGTCGTTCAGGAGTATCCGAGCCTAAAGCCTCGCGAATAGCAAGGTAGTAAAGCGCTCGAAGTCGTCCCTGCGCGTCCGTGATGTCGCCTGCCTGCAGTGCAATCCCTACCTCCGCTAGCATTCGGACCAGGTTCCGGAATCGTTCCTCATCGGCGATGGTCGGCAATGCCCGATCGCATAGCTTATTCAGATCATGCCCGAGTGCGCGCACGGCTTCGTCACGCTCGTCCTCTCGGATTGCGATGTCAGCGATAACGCCGCGCAACGCGTCCAAGGTCACGCTCATTTCCAGTTGCTGGTCGGATTGCTCGACCATCTCGCTAAACGATGAGTCCAGCCTGTAGACCATCTCAGTGTTCAGCGAATGCCCGCGCGTCGACGCCGCGTCCATCAGCTTCTGATGAAGTTCGCGGGGAAGACGGAGCGCGGTCTTCGTGTAGTCGTCTTGCTTTGCCATACCAACATTGTACCGCTTGCCTTCAAAAAAATGGCACAAAACGCTTGCCGCAAATTTGAAGGCACTCTATACTTCAATCACTGCCTCAAATTTAGAGGCAAAGGAAGGGAAATGAACGAAGCGAAAATTCAGCTACGCCTCCCTGTTGACCTGCGCAATTGGTTCAAGCAGTTCTCGGACGGCGAAAATCGCTCGATGAATGGTCAGATGATCGAGTTGATCAAGGAGAAGCAGGGACAAGTTGAAGCAGAAAAAGGAAAGGCCCCGAACGCGTGATCTTGGCGGATTACGTTCGAGGCCTTGGGTACAACAATCTCTAGCGGAGATTTCCGTGAATATTAGCACATCCACGCCTAACGGCAAGGGCGCAACGCGCCAACAAAGCCTTCGTTGCCATCGCGGCGACATCGCAATCATGTCCGGCCACTTCGGCACGCGCGTCGTTCGCGTCGTCGGGCGTGCGGCAGACCTGTTCAATGACTGGAAGGTCGAGATCATGGGATCTCCCGTCTGGTGCATCGATGCCAGGACGGACGCTCCGAAGCTCACCAATCTCGGTTTCGTTAAGGACTCGAGCCTCTATCCGCTCAACGTCGGCGCAGAGGTGAGCCATGTCTGACATCGCCACCGCAGATAGAAGGCTGACCGTGGCACTCACTGAGGCACGGAACATCAACAACGCCGCGAACGAAGAGTTGGGCTACCTCAAGGCGATCATGGCGGCGATTGCGCTAATGGCAGAGAAAGACTCGCACGGCAACAAGGGTGAAATCGTGGCCCTTGCGAAGTGCGCGCACTGGATCGCCGAGAACCTTGAATCGAATGTTGACTACTTTTGCGAACGCATGAGCGGGGAGGTTCACTGATGAACACGCTTGCAAATTCACCCACCATGTCGAGCCGGGAAATTGCAGAACTTGTCGATTCTCGACACGACAAGGTCAAGCAATCTATTGAGCGACTTGCCGCGCGGGGCGTAATCGGTCTTCCCCCGTTGGGGGAATACCTCGACAGCCTTGGCCGAACGGCGTCTGAGTACCGCGTGGGCAAGCGCGACAGTTACGTGATCGTCGCTCAGTTGTCGCCCGAGTTCACCGCGCGTCTTGTTGACCGCTGGCAGGAACTTGAGACGAACGCCGCTTCTCCTCAGTTGCCGGACTTCACAAACCCTGCAATCGCTGCGCGCGCATGGGCAGACCAAGTCGAACAACGTCTAGCGCTTGAGCAGAAGGTTGAACAGGATGCTCCAAAGATCGCTGCGCATGATCGCATCGCTGATGCGGAGGGTTCGCTGTGCCTCCGCGATGCAGCCAAGGCGCTCCAGATCCAGCCGAGCAAACTCAACGTATGGCTGCAAGCTAACGGATGGATCTACCGCCGCGTCGGGAAGGGCGGCTGGCTCGCATATCAGGACAAGATTCAGGCCGGCCATCTGATGCACAAGGTAACGCCATACATCGATTCTACCGATGGCGAAAGCCGTGTCAGCGAACAGGTTCGTGTGACGCCTAAGGGGTTGACCAGAATTGCAGCACTTTTGAACAAAGCCGTTCCGCGCAGGCTTCGTCTCCCGGATCACGGCGCGATACAACCCGGAATGCACTGAACTTGGAGGAACCGCGAATGATCCGAAGAAGAGCATTCGCGCTCATGGCCTGAGTTTGGCTATGAGCGCTAATCCAAAAAGCATAATGCAGCGAGTTGCTGATTCACGGAGTCGGCCTCTCGGTGCAACGATGCACCGCACTGTCAACAGCGTCCAGCGTCTTCGCAAGAGGGCGTTGGGCGAAGTTGACAGACTCAAGAACTGGCTGTCATTGCGCCGCTCGTGAAAGCTGCGCTCGGAGAATAACCATGCATACGCAACAACGGGTGGTCCAATCGTCTCGCGTTCGTCGCGAGGTTCGCAAGCCGGCCGCCGTGACGCGATCGACTCGTAAGGTCGGGTCGCGTTGGCGCGCTGCAGCAGTCGCAATGTCTCTCGGCTGTGCCGCGGCCAGCGCGCACGCCGACTATATCAACGACTATGTGCAAGGCGAAGTCGGCATCGGCGCCGCGCATTACACGACGCAGGACGGCCGCTGGTATCAGCAGGGCATGCCGAACGGCGACAACAAGCTCACGAGCAAGCCGCCGGCGTTCTCACTTGGACTCACCGGCCCGCTCATCACGCGCGGCAAGTGGGGCGCAGACTGGCACGCTGAGTACGTGAACCTCGGGCGCGCCGCTGCGTCATGCGCATGCACGCCGCGGGACGAGAACTACGACGCTAACACGCACCACTTCACAAATCGGTTCGACGCGCCGGCCGCTTACTTCACCGGGTCAGGACGTTCTCAAGGCGTGGCGCTGACCATTGAGCCCTACTACTGGGCCTATGGTGTCCGATTCGGCGTCGAGGCCGGCGCGTACATCCATCGCGACAGTTGGTCCGAGGACGTCATCGGCTGGCAGGTTGATAAGACGGTCGCGCCGCAGAATCTGCACCTGTCGGACGCTCACTGGTCCGCCGCACCTGTAGTCGGTGCGTCGGTCGGGAACGGGCGGTTCACGCTATCGTATCGCCACTACTTCACACGCCTCAGCAGTCAGAGTCGCAGCGTTCCGCCGCTATGGAACGATGCGGATGTGCTGGAAGTGAAGGTGAGGTTCTGATGCGACCGGAGCACATGTGCTGATAGAGACTTATCGGTCAAACCTATTTTGATACAATGTCGTCCGGTTGCAGAAGGCGGGTCTATTCTGCTGTCTGGAACCAAAGGCCCCATACGCTAACAGGCATATGGGGCCTTTCTTTTGGGGCCGATGCCTACTTGCCGACTTTTCTCAACCAGATGCTCCCACCTGGGTTCTTCAAGCACAATGGCATTCTGTCCTTGAAGAATTCCTCGTGAAAGTGTGTCAGGAACGTGTTGAACAACACGATTTCGTAATTGTGGTTGTTTTGTAGAAACGTCCTGAGCATGTACTGCTCATTCCAAGCTATACCTTGCTCCACCCAGGTCCTTGGATACTCGAATGGATAGAATATGTCGTGAACGTGAACGTAGACACCGGCGGCTATCGAAGGCAATACCTCGAAGAACAGATGGTTGACATCGCTACCCGTCTTACCAACATGCGTGGAGTCGATAAAAAGAACGTCGCCAGCTTCCAGCTCAGCGAAGACATCTGGATCTACATCCTGCACTCGATGAGGAAGAACGTTAATGCGCTCCGCGTCGCCATCTTTCAGTAGAGAATTCAAAAGTTGCGGGTACGGCTCAACGAACGTGCATTCGACATGGCCACCAAGCCACAAATCATTCGTATCCAGAGTCATGCACGATGAATGTCCCGAACCAATCTCAATGACGCGCCTCGGCTTAATGTGCCGCAACATACCGTTGAGAAAGATGGCGTCAGAGCAGCCGTATGCGGTGTTGTTATAGTGATAGCGCAAGCCATCGACACGATCAGCCTTGAACGGGAGATCTGGATAGAAGCCGGCGATCTTTCTCAGCAATGCAATTTGCTCAGACTCACGGAGATCAATATCCGGAAGAGTCCGGGGCCATGCCGAGAAAATACGCTTCTCATCCCGCTGGACTTCTGTTGGCGATGGAATGGGCGAATAAAAATGCCCATTAGGCACGAAGGGCGGCCCATCGCCATACTTCAGGAGCTTTGACTGAACTTCGTCGCGCTCTTCTTGAAGGACGTCTCGGATTGTTTTTAGTGCGTCTCGCTCACGTGCAATAGCATCTCGCTCTGAAGCGAGTTCCTTTAGTTTCACAGTGATTTTGTCTAATTGAGCCCGGACCTCATCTCGTTGAGCGCACGCCTCTGAAACGCGGCGAGCGCTCTCTGCGCGCTCAGCAACAACACGACGCCCAACTGGCGTTCGCAACGCAGCAGCTTTCGCGAGCCGCCCAAATACTGTGGCCAAGCGCCCTCCCAAATCCAGCATGGTTTTTGTGAGGGAAGATGTTACACCATCTTGCATTGATGCTAGTGCGACGGAGCGGAAAAATTCGTACCAGTATAGATATAGCCGATCATCGCTTGTGCGGGGGATGACAGGAGCACCGCCTGCGCGCCGGCAGGCGGTTGCCACGTCGCCGTGTCACCATCCCACAAAACAACGTTGTTGACGACGCCGCTTTCAACAATCGCATATGTGTTCATTTACGCGTACTCATAGATTATCGTGACGCCGGCCGATCCATTTCCACCAGCGAGCGCTGCCTGACTTAATTGCGCGCATGCTCCGCCGCCGCCAGAACCGTATCCAGACGCATTCGCACCGGCCGTTCCGATCGCTGGTGTGCCTCCGGTTCCAAGAGGGGAATTGCCTCCACTTCCTGCGCAAGCGGCGTTAACTGCCAAACCAATACCAACTTGCCCCCCTTGCCCCGTTATCTTGCAAATGAATGTTCCGGATCCTGATGGCACGCCGCCGCCGCCAGGAGTGCCAGCAAATATGGGCGCGGTAGTCGCATTCATCGATGCGCCACCACCGCCGCCCGGGCAGATAAGCAATGCACCAAAGCTCGTTTGCCCGCCTGAACCACCGGCATTTGTGCCGGCCGCGCCGCCCGCGCCAGCCGCGCCGATCGTGACAGTTTGCGACGACAAGCCAGAGGAGATCAAGATCTTCCCATATGCGCCAGCCGCCCCGGCGTTTCCAATTGCTAGTTGACTAGAATTGGTAGCTGGCACGCCACCGCCTCCGCCGCCTCCACCAACCGCCTCAACAATCGCCTTCGTCGCAGTAACTGAACGACCGCCGAGGGTGTAGACACCAGGCGTGTACGTGCCGCTCGAAGTGATTACCTGGACGCCTAGAAAGAGTCCAAGCGCTTGGCCGGCCTGCAGTGCATGCTGGCTCTGCGTGGCGGGGGCGACTTGCTGTGCACCGCCGGCGCATTCCAGCAAGACGGCGATCGGATTGCCACCGTTCACGCCAGTGATAGTCATGCGGACAAGGATGGCGATGCCGTTCAAAGCCAGTTCGCTGCCTTGGAGAGGCTGCAGGCCGAGACCATAGACGGGGATGGCAGTCAAGCCGTCAGGGGCGTAGGTCGATGCACCCGTGTTCGCATGCGCGATCCTGACCTGCTGGACTACGCCATCTACCCACGTCCCGGAAGTGAGTGGCGGAACGTTGACGGCGGTGTATGCATTTGCGGCACCAGTGTCGGCGAGAATCACGCCAGTTTTGCTTGCACTGCGGATTGCCGCAACGAGGTTCGTCTCGAGCGTTGCGGTCGTGCCGTCGTCGACTGAGTTGTTGCCCGAGTAGTCTGCGGCAAACTGACCAAGCACCGCAGCCATGATCGAGCTCTGGCGCCAGGTCTTGTTCATTTGAGCCGAATTGGCTACGCCGGACTGGTAACCACCTGACAGGAGCGATGTGAGTGCGGCGTACTGCGCTTGCGTCAACACGTTGGCGCCGCCGCCATTTGCAAACGGAAGGAAATCGTTCGTTGCCATTCAGAGCCCGAAATGAAAAAACCGCCCGAAGGCGGTTAGATGTGAGGCGAGAGGTACGGTCAGGCTGCTACGGCCCAGGAGCCGGTATCGAAGCCCGAGATGTACTGGTTTTGGACGTCGAATCCAAACAATGGAGTGTTGTTGCTGGACGCCACGAAGTAGTAATTCACGCGCACGCCCTCTGGCTTCAGATGCAGATAGCCACCGGAAATCAGCGCTCGCAGGACGGCACTCGGAATCGCTCCCGAAATGCCGACCGTCATGGTCATGTCCTGGTTGTCTTGGATGAAGATGTGGCTCGAACTGCCGACAAACAGATTCGCATATGCCGCCGCCGCACCAGGCACAGTCCCATCCCACGAGTTCGCCGCGATCTTTGCGCGGATCAGCGTGCGGAAGGTAGCGTCGTCCAGTGACACCAGGCCCGAGCTGGGATCAAACGGGCCTTGCCAGGAGCCTTGGTCAAAGCCGAGATTGACCGTGTCCAACGAGAAGTAGACGTTCAGCGGGAGCTTTAGCTGGCGCGTGATGCCGGCCCACAATCCGACAGCGTCAAGCTGCACGCCTACTGCGGTGTCCAAGTCGAAAGCAGCCGGAATCGACTGCATGACGTTGATCTGATCAGCGAAACATTGGGCGACTGCCGCGACCATGGCCGCGAACTTCGGTTTGCTGACATGCTCTGAGGTCAGAAGCCCGGTGTAATCAGTTGCCGAGGCCATCAGGTCACCGTGATCGTTACGCTAGACGATGGCGTGAGCATCTGTCCTGCGTGATTGAATGCTAGTGGCACATCCGGTGTTCCAGCGCCGCCCGGTCCGCTCAAAGTGAGGGAGGTGATGCGGAAGGTATTGCTACCCGATACCGACTTCGCCGCAGATAGCGCCGAATCCCACTCGACAGTGCCGCCCGGGGCGCCGCCGATCGCGACTGAATTGACGTATGCGGCCACTGCACTCTGAATCGCTGCTCCGATGGCCGATGTATATCCAGACAGGGCTTTCAGTGTGATCGCGCACGTGATCGCGTCATAGGTCGGGCGATAGAAGTTGATCGCATGCGGAATTCCATAAGCATCCGTCACCGTGATCGTCGTCGTGCCGAAGGTTCCGGTGCCAGGCGTCTTCTTCGCTGCTATTGCCTGTGCAATGGCCGTCGAATCTCCACCTTCGACAACGAGATAGATCTTGTTGCCGGGGATGCCGTTCGCGTCGGTCGTGCTCGTATCGTTTTCGTACGGCGTGACGCGCGTGACGCCAGGGACCGCCCACACCGAGCCGACCGTTCCTTCCAGAACCGTACGCGAGGGCAGGGCAGTCGAAGTCCCTTGCCGAACCTTAAGCTGCGAATCTGTTTCAACCGGCGCTCCGGCCGCTGCCGCCGTCGCGTTCGTGACCGACTGCCATCCAAGCGTGGGCGTGGCGATCTGATTCACCGTGCCAACGCCTGCCTGGATCGCGCCCGCGGTCTGGCACGTCGCAGTGACGGTGATGGTTCCGCTCGGCGGGATTGTGACTGACGCCGGCAGGTTCCACTTGTTGCTGTTGGTGTCCTGCGTCACGCCGTTCGTTATGACGGTCCCAGCGACACCGACGATGATCTGGTCGACGGTGGAGTTGGTCGGAACGTTGCGCGTCAGGCCGTTGATCTTGACAACACTCGAGAGATTCGCGCCCTGAGCCGTTGCCGGGGAATAGGCGTTGTACGCAGCAATGATTGCAGCGTTCAGGTCATTGATCGGCGTGGCGATGCCGGCGGAGAGGAACTGATAGTCTTGGGAGTCGTTGCCGAGATAGATGTCCGTGCCATAGATGCCCTGATACTTGGCGATCACGTACGCGAGCACATCAGAGAAGGCTGGCGCACTGATCCCGGTCGCACTGATGACCGGCGCAACTGAGGTAATGGTCATATCGTGGTCGAGAGAGTCGTTTGGCCGTACTGCGTGTTAATCGAAACCGTGACGGTCAGTGTTCGCGTCGCGGTATTGGCGGAGCTGGAATATGACGCTATCTGCACGACGCCCGGAGTGCCGAGAATGCGGTCCTGAATCGCGGCGTCGTACTGGTCTTTCGTGTACTTGTCGAGGACTTGCGTCGTCCATGGCGTGCCGTCTGTGACGTCGAGGAACCACTCGCCCACGAACAGAAGAAGGCGCGTCTTGACCGCCTGTGCAACACCGTCTGGAGTGTTCAGCCAAAAGTCGTTCTGCTGATGGCCCCAGATATAGTCGCCGTTGGCATCTTGCTTTCGATAGCGCATTAGAGCGGTGCCCCTGTGTTCCCGGAGCCGGTCGTGACGCCGCTGTGCTTGTGCGTGTCGTCGATCCGGTGACCATTGGCCGAAACTTGACCAGTGAAATTGGTATTGCCATTGATCGCCATCGCGGTTGGCGCACTGTTCACGTTTTGCACGTTGACCACTCCCGTGACAGTCACGGTCGGCGTGGTGAGAGTCATCCCACCAGGAGCCACAACGTTGACGATCTTTCCTGCCGGGTCTACCTCAACATACGTCGAGCCGTCGTTGCTGCGAAGCTGTGCTGTGCTTGTGCTGATGCCGCTGATCTTCGTGGCCTGCGAAAAGAACCCGACGAACGCGAAGCCGTCGCTGAGGTCGTGAATTCGTTGCTCTGCGGGAGCCTGTATGCCGCCCGATTGCCACCACGAATCAATGCAGCGCGCCGCGAACACGACAAGGCATTCATCACCCTTCGCAACGGGAAAGGTCAGCGTGCATCCACCTCCGCGGGGGAAGTGCACGGGCACATCTACCAGTAGCGGCATGTTGACGAACTGCGCCTTCCCGTCCGGCGTATGGACTACGCCTTTGATAGCAATCTGAACGGTTGCCGTTACTGCGCTTGCGCTGAACGATTGGATGATCCCCGGCATCGAGGTCCATAGGCCCGACTTGAGCCCGTCCATCGCGACGCGCAGCGCCTCTTCCGGATCGTCGTACCTTTCACGCGGATCCAAATCAACCTCAGTTTTGGCCGTTGACGACGGCGTTCGTGTAAGTGGATGTCAGCGGCGCTGTGCCATTTACGCCAGCGCAAATCATGTCGGTGTAGAAAGCGGGCCCGCGTGTGTCGCCCGTCTGACTCATCGCGTAGACCTTATAAAGCCCGTCGTCATCGAGACTTGGGAAGTAGTTAGTCGCTGTGTAGTCGACGCTCAACGCAGCCTGCTGGATGCTGGCGTTGTTGATCTGGATCCGGCTTCCGGGGATGATGTTCGGGTTGAGCAGGCACTTGACGAGGATCCCGTCGACTGTTTGGGTCGGGACGCCGACCATGCCAGTGTCAGAGGTCAGCACAATCGACTGATTCGGCAGGTATCCAGTAACGGGCACCATGTGCAGTTGACCGTCACGAATCGTCCACTGTGTACCGGCGGTGCCCGCGAACTGCCGCATGTAGTCCTTCGTCATGCCGTAGCAGACCTTGCCGCGGGGAAGCTTCGCTCCCGAGAAAGCCGGCACATATCCAGCAGTGACGCCGTACTGGGCCATCGACTGGACGAGGGCATTGTGATAGTCCGTCTGACTCCAGCCAGCCGCCAGCGTCGTATTCACTACCGACCAGTTGTAAGCCTCATCCCCGTCTGCTGCGATGATGTCGACGAATGTGTCGGTGGCGTTCTCGCGGCCCTTGCGGATCTGCTTGATTGCACCACCGAAGATCAAGCCAAAGTTATCGCCATAGCCCGCTTGCAAGAAGACTTGCTGAAATTCCTGCTGCAGGCGCTTGGCCGTGGCATCCGCGACGTTATAGACACGGATCGTCGTGTGCTTCGGGCTCTGGGTCGTCGCGCTCCAGATCGTGAAGCGGATGTGCAACTCCGATAGGTCAAGACCCTGACCGCTTGCATTGCCCACAATGAGCGAAACTCGACGTAGCCATTGCTGGGTCATGATTTAACACTTACATGGAGCAGAAATGAAAAAGCGCGTGGTTGCTGCGACCCTTGCCGCCCTGTCAGTCGCGGCAGTTGCATATGCCGAACCAACGGTTGTTTATGCCAATAAGGACATGCCTGATGCGGAATTTCTCGCCGTCATGAAGGCATGGAAACAGCGCTGCGCCGATTTGGCGGCAGGAGAGGGCCAGCCGTCCCTGCAGAAGGCTTGTATGGATGGTGTAATGGCTGGAGTCAAAGAGATCGTCGCATTGGGCAAGGACGACACCGTCAGCGAACAGATGTGGGACGTCTGCAAGGCCGAAAGCGGCTTCAACTACTCCAACGACTTTCACGCTTGGGCTGCATGCATGCGGGTCGCGCGGACCCGGCATGGGCTTCGCGACTACTAGTTCGTAACCGCGTACAGATGCGACGTGATGCCGAGGTTCGTGTATGTCGGCGGAGCGTCAGCAGCGTCTGTCTGAACCCACAACTCAAAATTCAGGCCGAGGTATGCATACTGCGCGAGCAGGTTGACGCCCGTCACCAAAGGAATACCGCTGACGATCGCTTTTCCTGACGCATCTGCAATGTCCAGCACCCAGCCACCATTAGTCGTGTCGCGCCATTGCAGGGTGAACGTGTATTGCGTTCCCACGAGTGAGACGAGGAATGTCTGGGGCGCAGGCGTTAATGGGATTTCAAAAGTTGATGCCATCAGTGCGCCAGCCTGTAAAGGACGCTAGTCGTCGTAGCCTGCGGCTGCTTCGTGCCAGTGTTTGACGTCGCCGCGGTCTTCTGCGGACTCGCCATGTTCGCCGCCGGCTGGAGTTGCGTGGTCGTCGTCTGAACGATGATTACCTCGCGGCAATGCAAGGTGACGATCAGCGAGTTCTCCGTCTTCGCGTCCGTCGTCGTGTCCAACGACTGGATCAGCATGTTTGAGTACTTGCGCTTCCCGGTTGATATGTCAAAAGGGATGCGCTGCTTCTGAAGCGCCAGAAGATCCTGATATGTGCTGCGCGAGTAGTTTCCGAACTGGAGCGTCCCGATTGACGCGAGGCTGCTGTTCGACCACCCGATCGTCATCGTCAGCTCAGACGGCTTCTTGTATGCATGGTCCGAGATTGCGGCACCCTGTTCGACCGGGTGATCGGTGATCACGAGCTCGTCGTGATGCCGCTCCTCGAGCGTGACATACAGCGAAAACGAACCGAGCGACGAATTGATCGAGCGCTTCGGACTGAAGAAGGCGCTAACCAGTTCACCGCCGATCGATGCCGCGATGCCGATGCCAGTTTGCAGGAAGTTGCTCATTGCGCTTTCGGTTGCATGTTGCGCACCAGGCGCTGATTGACTCCGCCCTGGACCTGAGCGACTGCCTGTGCGGTAGCGTGCGGATCGCCCGCACCATCGACATGGATGGTCGTCATCTGGCTGACAGAGATCGGCGCATTGCCAGGTGCTCCGGCCGCGCGCACTCCTGAAGCTGCTGCGATCTGCTCTGCGCTGTACGGGTTCTTGCCGTTCTCGACCTTGATGATGGCGCCCATCAAGCTCTGCAGGACGCGCGGGTCGTTGAGATCAAGAGCCGAGTCGGCGCCAATGCCAAGACCCTTGGACACGGAGCCAATGTATGCCTGCGTGTTGTTCTCGCTGGCCGGCGCGAACTTCGAGATGATGGCCCGCACCGAGTTGATCCCGCGGGTCCCGTAACGGCGCAACTGGTCGGCGAGCGCGCGCAGTCCATCCCCTGCGGTCTGGAAAACCGCGAATCGACCGTTAGCCCCGCCCTCCTTCGTAGCCCCTGCCTGACCGACATAGTTCAGATTGCCTGGGTTGTTGTTGCGGATGCCGCGGGGATCGTGAGGATTTGCGATCGATGGAACTGGGGATGATGCCGAGGGACTGGATGCTCCCCCGCTATTCATTGATGCCTGAGCTGCATCTACGGTCCCCCGCACGCCCGCCAGAGCAGAGGCGAAGGCGTCTTTGGCGAATGAGGCCGTGCGCGCCATGATGTCCTTCGCCTTTTGTCCGGCCTGATCCCATTTTCCTGTCAGAACGTCAGTGATCAGCGTCACCATATCCAGCAGGTTGCCGAACCCTGCCTTGATTGCGCCCAGCAGAATGTCGCCGATCGCGGTCAGCGCGGGGCCGAAGATGTTCAGCAGAACGTGAGCGAGCGTACCAAGTTCCTCGCCAAGCTCTTTCAGTCCAGCAACGGCGGCTTGAATCTGCGGCTCCCACTTGCCCCAGTCGATCAGGCTCTTGCCACCTTCCTTCCATACCTTGTAGTCGTCGTACAGCGCCAGGATCGCGGTGCCGAGAGCGACGATAATTCCGATCGGCGAAGCGAGGAAGCCTGCGTTCAGCAGACGCCAGCCGGCGTACAGTGCAGCCACCGACTCAATCAGCGCCTTCGTTCCGCTATCCAGACTGTCAAACCAGTCTATGAGGGCGCCAATCGCCTGCATGCCGCGAAGCGCAAGCGTACTCACGACATCGGCCATCTTCAGAACAACACCGACAATCCGCTCGATGATGTTAGAGATGCGTCCGAAGTTGTCGACCAGCCCCTCCCGGAACCGCTTGATGTCTCCCGACATCTTGCCGGCCAGAGATGTTCCAACCTTCTGACTCAAGATCACGAACGCGGCGCCAAGACTGCGCACCTGATTCATGAATGCATGCGACGACTCGGCTGCCTGTTGCGAGTTGAGGCCAGCTTTGGCAAGCATGTCCTTGTAGTCGTCGCCAAACTGGCCGACGCCCTGACGCAATGCCATCAGGGTTTTCTCATCAATGCCGAGGGCTTGCGCGTATGCGTTCGCCCGGTAGTACGGCATGTTCGCGAACTGCTTGCCAAGATCCTTGAGGATGTCGGTCGTGTCGCGGAGTTGCCCGTTAGCGCCTTGCGTCTGGACGCCGAGACTTTGAATCAGCCCCGAAGCGCCCGGACTATTGCGCATGAAACGCGCGAGGTTTTCCAGTGATCCCTTGGCTGCATCAGCCGTAGATCCCATCTGTGCTGCGGCGAACCCGAGCGCCTGAATGTTCTCGACTGCCGCGCCAGTCCGCTGCGAAGCGAAGTACAGCGACTCCATCTGAGATGCGATGACGGTGACGCCTGCCACAACAGCAGTCGACGCGGTCTTGATCGCGACGCCAAGCTCCGCAACCTTTAGCGATGCGCCAACAATGCTATCGACGAATTTCTTCTGGCCGGATTGATCGACATTGAAGCCGAGCGATACCAAAAACTCTTTGATCGTATCAGCGGCCATTCTGATTCTCTGCTATGCGTTGGGCGATCTGCTGGTTTTCGGCCATGACATCCATGGCATCGTTCATGATCGCAATGTCGGCCAGATCGATGGCGCCGTTCTTCAAGCTCTCATACAGGCACATTCGCTTGACTACGGGGCGAAGGAGCCAGTCGAGACCGTCCGGCATGTGCGCCCACTCTATGCTGCCGCCGTCTGGCCCGCCCCCTTGTTCGCGAGCAGGCCGCGTATAAAATTTCCGAGGCTGTCCCAGATGACCTTCGCCGTAAGCTGAACCATGACGCCGAGATCGATGTCGTCGAACATGAGAGAACGAGCATTCTGATTCCAGATGGATGCCCAGTTCCCCTGTTGATTGCGTGCCACAACGCCCAGACAGGCATTGAACACATATTCGCAGTCCGCATCCTGCATGTCCGCGAGGGCCTGCGCCAGCGGTTCGAATGCCTCCGCCATGCCGGTCAGGTCTTCTTTCATCGAATCGCCTTGCTCCGAGAATTTCAGGAACATTGGCAGAAGCTTCGGAACGATCGGCGCAATCTTGCGCGAGACGTGTAGTTGCTTGAATGCGTCGAGCTTTTCGGCCCGATACCGCTGGCCGGCAATTTCAAATTCGATAGACATCTCGTGTCCTGTGAGATCAGTCCAGTGAGGGAGCGTCGGCAGGCGCTGGACCAGCGCTTTTTGGGGGCGACCCTAGCCGACGCTAAGCCGTTCAATACGTGCCCAATGCTGAGTCGATTTTCCCGGCATCAAACACCCACGTGATGACGTCGCCGTCTTTCTTGTAGGTGATATCCGGCTTCTTCTTGAAGGCGCACTGTCGTCCAACGTGGAGATCGCCCGCCGAGGTGTTCGAGATCGTGATGATGTTGTTGCCCCACAACGACGCCGAGATGGCCTGCGCGTCGTAGGTCGCCATCAGCTTCTGATTCAGCGGACTGGTCTTGAGCAGGCGTACCGTGATCTGACCGGACTTGTCGGCGTGCAGACTGTGCATCACTTCGCCATCCGCTCCGACCGTCATCGTGTTCTTGTCGGCGGCAGCGGCGACGTCGATGCCTTCTTCTGCGTTGGCCGAACCGTAGCCAAGGGAAAAAGATCCGGTCGGGCCGACGAACGTCGCAGTGACGTCTTTAAAACTATATGAAGGCATGGGTCACCTTATCGGGAAACGTTGACGGTCACAGCAACCGAATGGATTGCGCCTGCTTCGAGAGCCGCTACCTGGAACGGCACCGACTTACGCGCCTGCCGATCAGATGTGGATTGCGACGAGATGGGCGGGGTGTAGACGTAATAGCCCTTCGAGAGCGTGTCGCCCTGATTCAACGCGCCGAAGCCTGCAGAGTTCCAAACGCCCGGCGCGAGATAGCCGTTGTTCACGGCGGCGGCGCACGACGATTCGATCGTGCCAGCGAGGATCTGATTTCCTGCATCCGTCTGCGGGATCTTCGTAGGGCTCAGGTACAGCGCGTTGTACAGGTCCGTCTGGAGACGATTGCGGAACCAGATTGCGTTGTAGACCGAGTCGATGAAAATTCCGCTAGGCGTCACACCCGTCTGGATGATGGCCGTGGAGTTGTCGTAGTTGACGAAGTAGTTGTAGCGCTTTGCGTCCAGCGCGTTCGCCTGCGACGTGTTCAGCGACTCGGCAACGATGCCGGGTTCAGTCTTGTACATCAGCGTGATCGTCGTCCGGTTGCCGTTGAAGTTCACGGTCAACAGTCGGCCGAACAGCGATGCGACGGCGTATGGGGTCGTGCTCGAGTACTGGACGATGCTGTACTTGTAGCCGAGTTGCGCCATCTGGTATCCCAGATCGCTCGTCTGCGTCGGATCGACTGCAGCAGGCTCCTGCGACGTCGCACCGTACAGATGCTTCTGGTCGGCTTCGATGAACGCTGCTACGGCCAGATGCTGGACGTTCGTGATGCTGGCGTCTGCAAAAGCGACGCCGAGGAACTGCGTGCCCGCATAACCTACCATCGCGGATACTGCGTCGACCGGCTGCTCTGCCGCAACGCCATTGGATGGAACCGATGCAACGCCCGTCACCAGACCAAGCTGCGCCGAAATGTCCTGACCGCTTGCAGGCGATGTCGCATAGGTGATCGTCGATGCATTGACGCCACCCGAAAGTGTTGCGCCAGAGACGGTCGTGTTCGTGCCGCTCTTGGCGAGCGTGAAGGCATTTCCTGCCGTTCCCACCGACGCGAACGTGACAGTAACCACGCCAAGCGCCGTCGAATACCTGCACTTGCTGATGTTGATGTCAGCCGATGCTTGCAGGAACGCTTGCAGGTTCGCCGCGGTCTGTGCAGCGGTGCCACCGATCAGAACCTGGTTGCCGGTCGGGTTGGCTGCGACGAAGGTAACCGTCGTGCCGCCGATCGTTACCGTATCGTTGGCAGCGGGAACGCCCGTCAGAGTGATATTGCCGCTTGCAGCCGTGCCCGCACCCGTCGTGGCGCTCGTGATCTCGAAGCGGCTGTAGTTCGCATTCCACACGCACGAGGCGGCCGCACCCAGCCCCGTCGAGATGACAGACGCGACGCCATTCAGATTTGTCTGAGCGGTGAAGTCGAGCGCCGTGACGTTCTTGACGATGCCGTCGATCGTCACCGTGAAACCACCATTGGAAACGACCGTCCATGCCGACATTGCCTGAGCAGCAACCGACGTGAAGCCGCCCTTAAGCTTTGCAGACGTGGCCGTCTTGGCCCAGCGACCAACGAGCAAGGTCGAAGGCTGCGGAACCTGCTGGAAGTAGAGGTTCGCCGCGAGGTATTCGGGCGCGGTCAGTCCGAAGTCTGTACCAACGGCGGCAGCCGAGGCATACGAGCGGAAGCGCTCGCCAGTGTCGATAACCGAAGACGCGCCCATGATGAGGCCCGTGTTCAGGTTCGCACCTTGCGCCGCCTGCGGCGACATGTTGATCGTGACGTTAATGAGCCGCGAGACCGGCAGGGTGTTCGCCATTTGGGGCGCTCCAAAAGAAAAAGCCCGCTCGGTGGCGGGCTAGTCGAATAGGTGAAACGGGTTACTGGGAACTGATCGGGCCAGTAACCGTATTGGTCTGGACCGTGCCTTGTGCGGTGAGGATGTTCAGGACCGCATAGCTGCGCGTGATCTTGCGGCGGAAGGTCAGTTCGATGTCATATCGCCTGACCCATTGCTCATTGATCAGGTCGGGTGCTGCGCGGATCGGCCCAGTGTCGACGCTGTTCATGTCCTGCGCTTTCAACTGCTCGAGGTTCTGCGGGATCGCCAAGCCATCGGAAAGCAATTGAGCGTTCTGCATGGCGTTCGGGCCGTAGAACGATGTCAGCACGTCGATCTGCTCGTGGCGGATGTAGGCGTCCGATCCATTGCCCGCGCCGTTGTGGATGATTGCAGGGCCATCGTCGAGCGTCTGTACTGCGATACCGAGAGCGCACCAGTTGACGGTCGGCTCCGGCTGCTTCGGCGGATTTGGCTGCCACCGCGGGCGAACCACATTTCCCGGCAAAGCGGTGATGCCAACGATCATCTGCTGAAAGATCGCGGTGAGCGCATCATCCTCAAGCGGCGGCGACGCGACAGCCGGCGAGAGATACCCGCCCGTTGAACTGTCGTTTGCCATGATCAGCCTGAGAGTTGCTTAAGGGTGCAGGTAGCAGCCACAAAGCCGCGACCATAGGTGCTGTAGTCGTTGACGTTGGTCACAGTCCACTGCAGGCCCTGCCAGTTGACGACATCGGCGTCGTAGCCCGATTGCCCGTCGATCAGCCTGAACTGCGTGTGAATCGTAATCGTGTCGCTGATGTGCTCGCCTTCTGCGACGCGGTTTAGGACGGATCCATTCAGGCTCGTCACGACGCCGTAGAAGCCGGTCGTCGACGGCGAGATAACCGCGATGCCGTCATTGCCTACTGTCTGCGCGTTGCGGGTGACGGAAAGTGTTAGATCCATAAAGTCAGGATCAAGCAGAACGTCCGTAACGTCGAGGAATGGCATGCGTAGCCTTTATTTCTTGCGTATCACATACGTAATGCTGTTGCGCAGCGATCCAGTGTTGATCAAGGGCTTGATGCCTGCCAGGTACTGGGCTTCCTGCTCGGTCTTGCCAGCGGCCAGATGCGCGGCATAGTCCTTCTCCGCCTTGCGCATGGATTTCGTCTGCCGGCTGCGGTTGCGCTGGGCAATCGTGCGCGGCGAGAGCGGAGAGAACGGTCCGTCGTTGATCTTCTTTTTGACGGCGTTCTGACCGATCATGCCGGCCTGCTTCATGGCAGTTTCGGCGCCAGATGCCGAACCGGAGAGCGTAGACAACGCGCCCTTGCGAAGTCGGGCGGCAACTTCATTCTGCACCTCGGCAATGCCGGGCACGAGGAAAGGGCGGGCGGGGATGTTGTTGGCCGGCGAACCGGTTTCCATCACATAGCCGATCTGCGCGTTCGTGATCGGCGTGTCAGTACGCTCGGGAGCGCTGTCCGGGATGCCGACCAGCACATCCTTGCTCGACAGTTGACTGATCCCCTTGATCACGTCGCCCAGTTTGTCGATCGTGATCTTGACGGTCATATCAGCAATTTATCTGGAGGCCACCGGCGCCGAACATGCGGGCCAGTCCAAGGAAGCGGATGCCATATGCCGACATGTTCCAGAAGCCTGCGTCGGACATTGAGACGGCAGTCGTGTCGTATGAGACCGACACCTTGTCCACCGACTTGGATGCTGTCGGCCCCTTAACTTCGCCGGGAGCGCCACCTACTGAAGCCGCCAACTGATCCTTAGCCGAAATGGCGAGGTGATGACAGGTGACAAGCTCGATGCCTAGATTCGTCAACTCTACCCAACGATCCGCATTGACCAGAGAGTTCGCAACGGTGAGCCACATATTGACCAGAGAATCTGGGTAGGTCGTTGCGTTGGCAAACTCGGGAAAATCCGATCGTAGCTGAGCAGGGGTGACGGTCATGGTTTCGCGGTTCGTGCGGGTTTGCGCTTCTCGTCCGGTTCTACCGCGACGACGGGCGCTTCGTCTGTGTGAAGCAGAACCCACCAGTGACTTTCGTACTCGGCGGGAACTTCCTGCCCAGCCACGAAAGATAGCGGCCGGCAGTCGTCGCGGGTCAGGGTGAAATCCTGATTGGCGGTGCGGGTCATATTATGCTCCGGTAATCAGCCGGGAGAAGTCAACTGGCAACAACTCCCGGCGTCCGCTTAGATGCCGTCGCGGTACGCAGCGGTCACGCCATACCTGAACTCGATCTGACCGAATCGCGACCAATAGGTCGTGATTTGAAAGAGCGAGCGATACTCGAGCGGAGTGCGCTGGAGCTCGGTCATCGGGTACTGGACGTACTTCTTGTCCTTGGCGTATGCGACCATGCGGTCGACCGTGCCAAGCGTACCCGGCGTGCCACCGACACCCGCGCCGATCAGCCACTTCAGCGGGAGAATTTCCAGCTTCGTGCCCGACTTCGTGCTGATGTTGTTTTCCAGCAGGTACGTCAGGATCGACTGATTGCCTGCCGAGCTGACGATGGTCGCAGCCAGATAGCCATACTGCGCCGGCGGCAGCAGCAAACGGTTCGGCATGACCTTCCAGCCCGAAGCCTGCCATGCGCTCGTCAGGATTTCGTTGACGTCCTTCAGAATTTCAGCGGGCGTCTTGGTCGTCCATTGCGGAGTCGTGCTTGCGCCGTTCGCAACAGCCTGGACGCTGCCGACCAGCGAATTCGAGTTGACGAGGCCCCCGAATCCCAGCGTCGAGTCGCCGAAATAGACCAGTTGATCCAGGTCCATGTTGCGCTTCAGGTTCATGCCTTCGACCTTCTGCGCGTCGACCGGCTGGCCGAGGGCTTGCGCCTTCACCAGTTCGGGCACGGTGTACTTGACTTCAGCACCCCACAGGCGCATTGCCTGACCCGTCTTGCCGATGTCCAGCGACGGACCAGCGAGCGCGTTGCCTTCGTTCGAGATCCAGTTCAGGCCGCCCGGCGTCATGCCGCCAGCCATCGCGAACGCCGAGTTCGTGAACGAAGCGATTTCGTCAGCCGGCGAAACGTCGGTGCGGATGTCGACGTCACGCGACCACGTGTATTCGACCAGCGGCTCGTTGAGCGTTTGATCCAGACGTTCCAACTGGCCGACCAGGAATGCGCCAGTCGAGTCGATCGTCATCTGATCGTAGGTCATCATGCCGTCGATCGTGAAGTGACGTGCGAACTTGCGCGACGCTTCAGCGATTTCCCGGCGCTTGAGGAATTTTTGAACAGACATGTCCATTTATTTAATGCTCCAGAAATGCAAAACCCCGCCGAAGCGGGGCTCTGTGAGGTGCGTTGTTACGCGCCGGGGATTTAGATATTGACCGCGATTTCCGTGATGCCATAGGCGTCTGCCGGACCGGTGAAGTACCAGTTCGACGGCATGGCGATCGTGTTGGTCGTGTCCGAAGCGGCTTCGAAGCCACCAAGCGGCTTGCCTGCGGACGGCGTAGCGACACGCACGTACACCGTGCCGCCCTTGGTCGCAGCGGCGACGCCACCGAGCGAGACCATCACGTAGCCACGCTTCAGGATGTCGGTCACGCCCGAGGTCGGCGGGGTCGACGTGCCGAGCGGATCGGTGCCGTTGCCCTGGATCGGGTAGGGGCGCAGATTCACGCCCTGCACGAGGGCTGCGGTGTCGCCCGACAGGTTGATAGGCTGCACCTTGCCGGACACGTACTTGACGGCCACGCCGAACACGGTCGGGGGCGTAGCCGAGTCGATCAGTTGAGTCTCGATCGTCGCGACTTCGGCGCGTTGGAGATCGCCGGCGAAACCAGCCGGCATGCGGAATGTATAAGCTTGCAACGAGGGCATGTCGGCTCCTTACTTACGGTTCGCCCAAAATTCGGCGTGGATTTGGTTGATGTCTTTTGCTTCTTTCGCGGCGTCGGTCGTTTTGCGCGCGACAGTCTTGTTCTTCTGCTTGACGAGTTCCGACGAAGCGTGGAACGCCATCTTTGCGGCGTCGCACGTCATCTTTGACACGTCGGAGTCGCCAACGATGGCGCGCACAAGGTCGGCGTTGTCGTTGGTGAGGGCGGCACGCAGGGCGCGGCGACGAAGCACACAGATCGAGTCAGCGGTCTTCTTTCCGTCAGCCTTGGCGTCGAACGTCGGCAGCTTCACGCCAGGGGCGAGGATTTCGGCGCGGGCTTTGGCATCCTGGAACTCATCACGGAAGGAAGCTGAATCGTTGGTCGACTTCTTGTCGTCGTCCTTCTTTTCCACTTCTTCGTCGTCATCCTCGGTCATATCGGGATCGTCGACTTCCTCGCCGTCATCCTTGGTCTCTTCCTTTTTCTCGTCCTTCTTTTCTTCTTCGGCCGAGTCTTTGGTGAGCGCCTTGACGGAGCTTTCGAGCGACGACAGGCGCTCATCGAACTTGGTCAACACTGCTGCCAGGTCCGGGCCTTCGTCTTTCGTTTCTTCTTTCTTGTCGTCATCCTTCTTGTCTTCGCCCGACTCGGCGTCTTTGGTGGACATGTGGATGTGGATTGCCGGAATACCGCTGACCGACTCGCCTTCGACTTCCTCCGACAGCGCTTTCTCGAAGGCTTCCGAGTCGCGCGCCATAAACAATTTGCGCAACTTGTCTTTGAGGGACTCGGCGCCGTTCTTAACAGCCATGGGTGGATCTCCTAGGGAGGGGTGTTGTGAGTCTTGGACGGAACAGGTTATCCCGCAGCGCGGGTTCCTGACCAACGCAACGTGATTCGCCACGATGGTCGTTTGCCGCGCTCGTCCCGGCGCGATTTGCTCATAGTCCGCGTCGTATCCGACCGAAATTCCTTTCAGGCCGTTGTTGCGGACTTCGTTGATGGCGAACTTGTCCTGGATAAGCAGGTCCGCAATAAGCAGGTCGGACTGGTCGCCTTGACCGCGGCGCGGATTGAATGTCGACCCCTTGGATAGGGCAGACCAGTTTTCGGGCGTTACCTCGCCCTCCGGATGACCAATCGTTACTGGCTTCCCGAGCAGACTTGCGAGTGTTTCGGGTGCGAACACCACATCAGGATTGCGCTCAACGACGATCAGTCCGTCTTTTCCTGCTTCAAGGTCGGGCAGTTCTATATCGGCGTATTGCTGTGTTCCGATTCGGGCGACTGGGACCGCCTCGCAAATGAGGAACCCTTCTGGGGTAAATGACTGGTTCGGACCCAACTCTTCTTCGGAGAAAAATCCGGCCGCAGTCACGGAGTCTTTCGTGGGCGAGCGCTTCGTCTTGCACGAATCGCAGTTGCAAGGTGCGGGCATATGGCACAGGCAATAAAAAAGCCCCGACTGAGCGGGGCTTGGTGTTAGGCGGCCTTTGCTTTCGGCCTGACGGGTTTTGTAAGGGCGTCCCGTAACGGCCAGCCCTTGAGTATTCGGAATCGCAGCGTATTCGCCGGGATGCCATGCTGGTGCGCAAGCGTTGCAAGCGGAACCTGTTGACCATCCACTTCAACGAACCTCGTGATGCTGCGGTTCGTCATCTGCGTGTGCGGTAAAGCCCATCGGCAGTTTTCAGGCGAATATCCGAGGTGGTTCTTTTCTCGATCCAGCGAGTGACGCGATGAAGGACGGCGCCCCATGTCTTGCAGGAACGCATCGAACGAACACCATCGCTCACATACTTCGATCCCTCGCCCACCGTAATCGGAGAACCGCCTGTTGCGTGGATTCTGGCAACGATCAATCATCGCTTGCCATGTTTGATATTCCGGCGACTTCTTGCCGCCTGCGATTTCACCGTGAGTGGTATTGGCTTCGATGCTGCGCTCTTGGCTATAGCAACCACAGCTAACGCTAGTGCCGTTTTTCAGGCTAAGTTGGGCAACGTTTCGGATTGTTCCGCACTGGCAACGACAGGACCATTTGCTACGTCCCGATGCCGTTTTCTCCAGTGTGCTGGCAACAACCGTCCATCGGCCATATTGACCGCCGACAGAAATCGACTCATGTATGATACGTGCAGCCATGCCGCTTACCTCCGCAATAGGTAGTGGTGTGGTTAGAGGCCTCGCCGTGTTAGCGCACGTCGGGGCCTCGCTATTTTAATCCACCAATATCGGCTCTGCAAAACATCGGCAATTCCAGATACAGCCTGGATGCGCACGCTCGCCGCTGCGTTCGTCAGCGACAGGTGGGTTATTCCATTGGAAAATCTTGCCGTTGAGCTTCTTGTGATCGCTGCGGACGGTTGAATCGCCCGACGTGCGCCAGATGTACGAGTCGGCGCCGATCGATTCGGCTCGGGCCTGCGTGAGTGTCGTCGCCGTTCGTGCGGTTTCGGTTCGCGCGATCAGGACGGCTCGCGAGGTCGTGACTTCCTCGGTGCGCCGGATTTCCTTCGCAATCTCGGTGAACCGCGTTGAGTCTTCCAGCCCCTCGAGCGTCAGCCTGTGCACCCGCTGTGCCGCTTCGAGCGGAATACTCTGAATCAGCGTGACCTGTTCGGCCAGCAACTGACGCATTACGCGCCCGGTCGGCGCATTGCGAATCTCTTCGCGAAGCCCGCGCGATAGCTCCTTCGCCATCGTCTGCCATGCCTGTTCATCACGCAGCGCAACGTCCATCAGCATGTTGCTGGCGGTTTGCGTCGCCCAGCCTTTGAGCATGTCGGAGTAGGCTTTGAGCAACTGCTCAATGGTCGGTACTTGCGACATGTCGCCGGGCGTGAAGGGCGCGACGATGGAGCCGACCTGTTGCGCTACCTTGCGAAGCTGCAACGCGTATCGCTGCTCGATGCGCTGCGTCTTGACCGGGTTGCGGCTGCGCTTGCGGTCAAGGGTGAGGGTCATTTGCTATGCGATATCTCTAGATGATGGAATCCGACCGGCTTTCCACAACAGTCGCACGAAATTTGTGCTCCGGTGGTCAGTTCACTGCCATCCGCGTGTCGTCCGTGGTTGATGGAGGCCGCCCCATGACTCTGGAAGTGCAGCGGGTCGAATTGAAACGCAACACCGCCGCACGCATCGACACCGCGCACATGGCGAATAGGACTAAATGCCATTGCGCCTCCGTTATTTCTTGCGCCAGCGTTTCAGCCAGTCCAGTGCGGAGCCCGAATCGCCAGTCAGTTTCGACACATCAGGCAAGTCCATCTCGCCGGGTGGCGGGGCGTTCTTTTCCTGCTCTTCAGCTTCGGCAATCTCTTTATCGCTGATGGTGCTGAACATGCCCGTTACAGGCGCCGATGCCTTCAGTTCTTTCATCGCAGTCGATGGCTTGATGATCTGAGCGTCAACTGCCTTCGCCACAGCATCGACCGTCTTGCTGCCGACGTCGGATTTCTCGACTTCGTTCATCTCCTGGAGATTGCGGAATTCGAAGCTGAAATCGTCGGGCAGCGGTTTTCCTAGCGTTGACATCGACAGCACGGAAAGAAGGCGGTGCAGAGCGGTCCTCAACTCCTTTTCCTGCTTCTGCTTGACCTTTTCGTGATACTGCTTCATCTCGCCGTCGCCGGTCGCATTAAGACCTGCAGGCGACTGACCAAAGAGGCGGGTCAGCGGAATGCCTGTTGCGCCAGACAACTGCTGCGCGAACTGAATCAGTACGTCCGATAGGCCAGAGAAGGAATACTGATGCGTGTCGAAATCGTCTTCCGCATCAAGGACCGTTATTCCCTCGTTGGTCTGCGCCATCCGAGTGAATTCGATCTGCGCCTTCAGACCAGCAAGAGCGGGGCCGCCAGCCGCGATGATCGATCGCAAATCCTTGATCTTCATCACGCGCAAGTGGGCTTTGTAGACCAGTTGGCCTGTGCCGACCGTCGCGCTGTCAAACGAAATCAGCCGATCCCACAACGGCTCGAGCACCGACAAGCCCCAGCCGTTCTCCGCGACGCGCTGATAGAACGGCAGGTCCGCCCCTTCCATGCGAATTACACGGCTGTAGTGAATCTTCGCCTTCGGGATCGCTGCGTAATCGGCGATGACGTTGTAGAACATCGGCTTGCCCATGTCGGGACCGTATTCAGTGACAACATCACCGACTGGCGGCGATACCATCCAGCGGTCCAGGATGAGCAGCCCCTTGAACTGACCTTTGCCGACCGCTTCCGGCCGCAACGGCGTCGCCAAGTCTTGCCCTTCAATCAGGATGACTGCGAGTGATCCACCATACAGACGCGCCCACTTGCCGTTCTCGCAGAGTCGATCCCAGATGGCGAGCGTCGTCATCTCGCTTTCGAGCGACGTGATCTCGTCAGGATCAAGGCCAGCCATGTCGATGCCACAGCGGGTCATGTCCTCTGGGATCGCATCAACAGCAGCAGCAACGATCCAAGATCCGCGGTAAGCCGCCTCCAACTGAATACGGTTGCGGCTCTGGTACGTGAGCGTGTAGGTCGACGCCGACGACTGGTTATTCGTGCCCCAGCCCAATTGAGCGGTGGCGTTCGAGAACGAGTCGTTCGTACGGACTGCCTGCGTCACGCCTGCCTTCTGGTTTCGACGTGACTTGGACATGCGCGAGTGAATCCTTGCTTATAGAGGCGCGGGCGCCGAGTAGATTTATCCTGCAAGCGCGGCCCACTGAGCGAGGCCGCCACCAATCAGATGCGAGAACGCGCGAGAGAGTGAGTCGATCTGATCGTCAAAACTGCCGTTCGGGAACATGCGCATTTCATCGATCAGCGCTGCGTTCCAGCTACCGCGGAGCATGACGACGTTGCCAACGTTGACCTGTGCAGCAAAGGGCTCGGCCCGGGTCACCTTGTCGCCCGATTCAGGCGATGTAGTGACCGGATAGCCGACGAGCTCTCGCGTCAGGTAAAGAACCTGTGTCTTGCCTGCCTGTCCAGGATCTTGCGGGATGCTGATCTTCGTCGACACACCGTCCAGCGATGCCGTATTGACCATTGCCGCGTCGCGCTCGTCTGGGCCGACACGAAGGCGCACCATGTCGCCAATGACGAAGCGCCCATCCGGTAGACGGCCAATCTTGCCGCCCGCGGTGAAGTCGCCGTCCGTTGTGCTCGCCAAGTCCCAGCCGCGCACCCATTGGATGTGCCCATAGGGCAGTGCATCGATGACCTGTATCTGATCGGGCTTGAAGATGCCGCCTTCAGCAGGCGCCGGCCGTTGCTGATACTGTCCAGCGAACGTATAGGGCGATGCCGCTTCCATGCGGCGCAATTCTTCGACCGAATGCTTTTCAGGCCATAGAGCCGTGCCGTCGTCCTGCAGGGCAGGGAGGCAGACATGCTCCCATTTCTCGCCATTGCCGCCAGCCAGTAGCCAGCCCGCCAGATCGCTCTCATGCAACCTCTGCATGATCAGAATGATCGGCGTGTCAGGTGAGTTTTTACGGGATTCGAACGTGTTCTGGAACCAGTCGATCACGTTCTGGCGCATCACATCCGAACGGGCTTCGTCTGCCTTGTGCGGATCGTCTATCAGTAGTGCGCCGCCGAAACCGGGCCGATGCTTCCCGGCGCCATAGCCGGTGATCGTGCCGCCCGCGCCGACCGCATACATGATGCCGCCGGCAGTCGTTCGCCACTCGTCCTTGGCATGGCTGTCTTCGCGCAGACCAACGGCCGGGAAGATCGCCTTGTACTCGGCTTCTTGCACCAGCCCGCGAACGTCCCATGAGGACGCTGCAGCGAGGCGCGAGGAGTACGACGTATAGATGAATTCGCTATCGGGCGCATGCCCAAGCGACCATCCGACGAAGTTCTTGACGATCTCGGTCTTTGAGTAGCGCGGCGGAATGTTGATGATGAGCCGCTTGCACTCGCCACGGAACACCCGCATTAGCGCGTCGCAGACTGTCGCGTGATGCTGGGCCTGCTGCCACGTATAGCCGCGGCGGTTGACGAACATCCAGCGGGTGAACCAGAAGAGGTCGGCCATCGACAGCGAACGGTAAGCGCGCCGCTCCTTGTCGCTGAATTCCATGCTAGACCTTGGGTGCTACCGCGTTCTCCTGCAGCACGGATCGGATTTCGTCTACCGTGGCTTGAGCGCCGCCGATCTGGCTGACCGTCACATTGGTAACCGGAGCAACCTGGGCATCTATACCCCACGCCTTGCGCTCGGCTTCCTGCCGGATCTTCAGCGTCTCCGCTGTGATTTTGGCTAGCTTGGCCGATTCGAAGTCTTTCGTGCCGATCGCCGCGTCGACGATCTCTTTGTGTTCGTCCCACTCGTCCCGGTGGCGCTGCACCACATCAGCACGGCGGGTAGCCTCAGCATCAATCGCCTCGGCCTTTTTTTTAGGGTCGCAGGCTGCTACTACCCCTGCTACTTTCTCTGCTACTTTGCGCTGAATGGCCGGCTCAAGGTCTTGCGTCCAACCTTCTGCAGCAATGTGCTTCTGTATTGCGCCTCGGCTTACACCGTGCTTCTTGGCGAGTGATGCCTGACTAGCACCAGCCTCATATTCGGCGCGGATGGTGTCCCAGTCGATATTGCGTGGCATGGCTCAGTTGAATTAATGCCGATCTCTCGGCTATACCCCGCGACCTGGTGGCGAGGTATAATTGACTTCCTCCCCGGCCTAAAGACTGGGGATTCCTACTGCTAGCGATTGAAGTCCCAATCGGGCGATGTTCTTTGCGGCGTTGACATCGCGGTCATGTTCCACTCCGCAATCGCTGCAAGTCCATCGCCTTATTCCAAGCCCTGCGATACCTTTCGGCCGCGAGTCAGGCAGTGAGCCGCAACTCGAACAGGTTTGGGTTGAAAACGCTTCGTTGACCTCTGCGAACACCACGCACTGCCTGATGGCCTTGTACTTGAGTTGTGTCCTGAACATCGTCCACGCGGCGTCGTGCACGGACTTAGCCATGCTCGTTTTCGCCAGCGCTTTCGCGTTCACGTTGCCAACGAAGATTGCTGCATGCTTCTTGACCAGCGCAGTCGTTTCCTTGTGGATCGCATCCTTGCGCTGGTTCGCGATCTTGGCGTGGATGGCTTTCACGCGGCGCTTCTTGTTTGCACGCTGCGCCATGCCCAACGCCTGTTCTGCGGCGCGGTAGAACTTCTTAGGCGCGAACGCCGTGCCGTCGCTATAGGACGCAAGGGTCTTAAGGCCGAGATCAACACCGATAGTCGTGCTGCCATCCGGCACGCGCTTTTCGTCAACCTCTACCTTGACGGCGATATTGACGTACCAACGGCCGCGCGAGTCTTCATTGAAGCTGCCAGCGAGAAGTTCGTACTTCGAGAGCCCATACGAGTCCCACAAGCCGACGTCAATACCGTTGAATCGCAGTTGTCCGCCTCTGTAGTTGGCAGCGCCTTTCTTAAATGGCACCCAGCCTAACGAGTACTTCGGCGACTTGCGATCACTTACACGCCAACTCAGTTTCTGGCGCTTGGCCTGCTTCAGGCGCGTGGCAAACTCCTCACACGTCTGCTGCACAGTCGTTGAGCCTACCGTGACGCCTTCACACTTAACGAATCCGGCAGTGAGCTTCTGTAGATCAAATCCGGAAAGCCAGACCTTCGGACGGTTGCAGTAGCGCTTCAAGCTGCGGTACTGGGTCTCATTGCAAAAGTTCCAAACCGTATTCACGTCGCGCGCCATCGCAAGCATCGCCTTGGCGTGCTTGTCCTTGATGCGCAACTTGAGAGTTTTGGTCGTTTGCATAGCGAAATTATACCGCCTCAAACATCTCCGGACACACGACGTTGCGTGCGACCTGGCCAAACTTCTCGTGATACGTGATGATCGACGCAGCGCGATCGGAGATCCATCCACCGCGTGCGGCGTAGGCGTCTCGAGCAGCGAGAGTAGGGTGCTGAACGACCGTCATGCCGGCGTATTCCTTCTCGTCAACGTGATGGCGGTGGCCGCAATGGGCGAAGCGCTTGGTCGTCGCGCCCCAGACCTTCGGGAATTGCGCTGCGAACAGCATCGGCAATTGCTCGTTCTTCACCTTATGACCGTGGTGGAAGGCGAGCATCGTCTCTCCGTGCTGATACACGTAGAACGGCAATTCGGAGTCGGTCACGCTCAGTCGCGGCTCGTTCTCATACAGTGCGGCGAACATGTGGCGCATCCAGACCGAGCCAGATTCGTCGTGATTTCCTTCGCAGATGATCAGGTGCACTTCCTCGTGTTTGGCCAGCGCGTGGTCGATCAGCCGACGAATCACGCGGATTGCTGCGCCAACGATCTTGGAGAATCGGCCGTCAGCATCTAGGACATGATGGTGAGCTGGGGTAACCGGCAAAAGAGAGTCGACGTGCAGCTGATCCCCTTGGAGACACAGCACACACGTCTTTGCTTTAGGCGCCGATTCAATCATGTGGATGAAGCTCGCCAGCAACAGATTCTCGGCGATCTTCAAATCCCAGTTCGCTCCGCCTTCGCGCTCCCACGCAAGCATTCCGATGTGGTAGTCCGAAAAAACGGCGAGATTGCAAAGAGCAGCATCCGTCTTATCAGGGCCGGGCGCCGCCTTCACGCGCGGCAAGGTTTCCGACATCGCCTCGCAGGCAGCTCGAAAAATCTCCTGCTGACGCGACGGGTCGATCTCGCTCTTTACCCACTGCGCCGCAATGCCGTCGTCGGTGTACATCGTCGACACGCCGCGGACCCGAAACCCATCCGGCACGGTATGCGTCATGTCGTGCGTCGGCGAGTAACCCTGTTTGGCCGCCCGCTTCTCCAGACTCTCCAGAGCGCGAATCAGAACGCTGTGGTGGATGCCTAGCGCCTTGGCTGCGTGGGTGGGCTTGCCGTGCTTCTCGACCGCGTCGAGGAATTCCTTTTCACGGCTATCGGCGAACTCACGTAATCGTGGGTCGTACTGTCGAGCCATGAAATTCCCCTCTTAGTCGTTAAGCCGCGGGCTGAATTCCCCGCAAGTTTGTTCTGGTGCCGTTACGGCGAATGTGCTGCATTGCATCTGCTCGCCAATGTCATAGGTCACCGCTGGCGGATAGCGCCGGCAGTACCAGACTACATGGTCCTGATCTTCGACAAACCATGCATGGCGACAATGCCCGCAGGTTGATGTCGGTTCTTCGACGATGACAACGGTCTTTTTCCTTGCCATCGACGCACCAAATAAAAAAGCCCGGGCCTTTCAGCGCGGGCAGAGTAGCCAGGGGAAGCTACTAGCGAGGAGAATTGGTGGATGGTTTCGGATTCGAACCGACAAGGTCGAAACAACGGATTTACAGTCCGCCCTCGCTACCAATTACGAGACTACCCATCCGTAGAAAGCTACTAGTCGCGGTCCACATGGCGCCTTGGCAGTCTATCGACTCGCGCGACCGACGATATTCGCCTTCAATGGAGCGGCCTAGCATGCGGCTGCGCGCCAAGCCACTAGGCCAAAATTCGACGCGCTCCATTGAAAGCCGTCCGTTGTGCCGCAGGGGTGGACGAAGCCCGAACGCTATCGGCCTTGGCCAGTTACGAGTTCTGGCGCTGCTCTATCTTTGCAGCCGGTTTGGCGCGTCGCTCGGCATCCTGCGGATGGATGCAGTGCTCTACGACCCGCAGTACTGGCGGGCGGCGGCGGAATCGAACCACACCCGGCTCGGATTTGGAATCCGTCCTGCGCCCTGCGCTACCACCCTTGTTTCTTCGTATCCGCTCGTACCTAAAACGCCGCTTTACAGGCCGTTTGGGGTGTTGGCGTATCCGATCGGGTACGGGACTCCGCCGCCCGTATCAAGCTGCCACGCCGACCGTAGCTGGCGGCGGAGCAGGGGGGCAACGAGCCAGTTTGCGCAACTCATCCAGCCGCGCGATCATCGAAGCCCTGAGCGCCGGATCGATGTTGCGCATGCGCTCGAGATCCAACTCCAGGCTGTCGATTAACTCTTGAACATTCATTGCTTACTCGAATTCTGGCCGGATATCCGGCAAGAGACACGTTGCATGTCTGCGGGCGGGTTACAGCTCTCGAACGGGCTGCGGCGGGGTGAATAATGCTTCAGCGGCTTTGCGCGCTTCCGACCAGCCAGGCTTAACGGTCAGCGTTCTGCGCTTCTCGGCGCGCTTCTGTTCGTTGGCCTGTTGTGCCTGCTTTTCCTCAAGCACACGCTCGGGGTTCCCGTACATTCGGGATTCGAGGGGAGAGGGGAAGCGCATGACGGAGCCGGAAATGAAAAAGCCCGCGAGGCTTTCACCTGGCGGGCTTCTGGAAATTCAGGGCGAGTTTTACCGCTCGCTGCGGAAAATCTGTGAGCCTTTCGACTCTACTGTTCGGATGTCCGTCCCGTTCGGGACGAAACAACCACTACTGAACAGTACGGGCACAGTATATACCATATCTAGCGCTACGCAACAACTTTTTTACTAGATTTTGCTGCCTCGTCCATTTCCGCTCGAACATCCGCCGGAATTTGCCATTGCGAGACATACCAGCAATTCTTCATGTCCGGGTAGGTGGCCTCAACATTGTCAATCAGGGCGTCGCGGTGTGCTTGAAACGCCTTCTGCGCGTCATTGCGCGCTTGCTTCTTCGACTCAAGGGACAGCGAATATTGGTTCTTGGTGCGCTCAAGCCTCTGCTGCAATAACATGATCTCGCTCTCGATGACCTCGCATGACTCGTTGCGATTCCGCCATTCTCGGTCCATTGCTTCTACGGCCTCATCGCGCTGCTTGGCGAATACGGATTCCTCAGCCACCTTTTCTGCGGCTTCGCGTGCCGTGCGATAAGCGCGATGACGCGCGGTATAGGCGCGATCACGGACCTTCTGCGCCGCCTTGTTAGCTGCCTTTTGTTCTGGCGTAAGTTTGCTCATGCAACATCCCTCATTAGTGCGCTTACCTTTCCGCCCGTCGCCGCAATTGACGCCATCATGCACGTCATCACCTGGTCAAATTTTTTCTGGTGGTTTCGGGCGAAGTTTTCAACCGGCAGACCGGCAGCCAGAGCGCGTTCGCTGTCCGAGTGAAACTTGACGCCAGATCCGTTGCATTTCCCGCACTTGTCATAGCGAGCGCCATTCAGGATCAGGCCGGTTCCGTTGCAATGGACACAATTGTCAAGCACCCACTCTTTGACGCACGCTGTCGCCAGCTTCGTCGCGTAACTCAACTCCACCTTGAGCGAGCATTTCGCCTTGTGGGCCAGTAGATGAATCGCGCGCTTTCCGGCTGCCGCGTCCGATCCAAACTTGAACCGGAATAGGGCGGCGCCAAGCGGATCAGAAAGACCCATTGCCGTGAGGCGATCCACCGACTTTACTTCTCGCTCATTCCAGGCGAGATTCGAACTTCTGACGTCGCTTGCGTATTTGTCTTTGAACATCATGTCCCCGCTTGCGTTCCGATGTTTGCGAACTCGCCGTGATAGATCTTTGCAGCCTCTACGTAGGCAGCATTTGCTGCCTCGGCTGTTGCGAAATACCCCAATCGAATGTATTTTTCTGGCGCTCGAATGGTTGCCGTCCACTTGCCGTTCGCCGCGTGGAAATATACCCCCTTGTACCCAGATTTATTTCTGCTGTTCGGCCCAACGTTGCAATGGTTCTGGGAGGGGCTGCATATCCGCAAGTTTGATCGCTGATTATTAGCCTTGTTGCCATCAATGTGGTCAACCTGCCTTTTGTCGCCCACATCGAGCCCCAGCAACACTCGATGCATCGATACAACCTTTTTCTTTCCGGGGTGCTCGTGATTCTTCAGAGTCCTTTGAGCGTATCCCTTGCCATCGCTGCTCCACTTATGGGCAGACAATGCCTCAAAATCTGCATCATCAACCAAAGCGACGAGGCCCCGGCTCAGTGGAATTTCCTTCATCACAAACTCCATCTAGAAGTGTGCATTACGTAGTCCTTATTTTATCATAAAGGTGGCGCCTGCACCTTATTTGGAGCGCTGTCAATCCTCAATTTTGCGATTATTCTTCGAGCCCCGTTGCGCCCATGAACGAGTAGTTCACGCCGTCATCTTTTGAGGGCGAGGCGGGCACATCTGGTACGGGTCGATCCCGCCACTTCCTGTTGTGCTTCGTCGGCGCCACATACCGCGGACGGTGGAGGAGGTATAGACCAACCAGTCCGCACATGGAGGCGACACCAAGGGCGTAGCCGACTATCAAGCCGGGGACGAATGGACTCATAGTCCCTCCAGCAGGCAAGCGCCATCAAACGCCTCTGCGACGGCCTCATCCGCTGATTTGCCTGCGCTGTCGCTCCACCATCCGTCATAGATGTAGCAACCGTCAGGTGCAGTAACTCGGATATACCAGTCTCCCATTGGCTCTAATTCGACCCAAATCAGATGGTCGCGCCAATCGCCGCAAACCTCGTCGGGCTCATCAATGCTTACACTTCCTTCTGTTCGAAGGCGTTCTATTGGTGTCGATGTGGTCATGACTGCTCCCTTTCGCGCGTTTCGAACCACGCATCCAGTTTCTTGATGTACTCGTCGTGCGTCGGGCAATCGCTCACGCTTAGCCTGTATGTATAGCCGGAGTCATAGCCGCCGCTGGTGCATGTGCGGCTGACATCTCGGGCAGCAATCTGATTCGACAGGTTGAACAGGGCGGAACAGAGCGAATCGATGTCGTCCGCCTGTAGATCGAGGGTGAATTGGACGGCGCGCTTCGGTGTGTCCGATCGCTCGTTGAGTCGCAACTCTTCTAACTCCGCCACCACCTTTTCATACTCCGCGTAGAGACAGAAGATGCCGTCAGGGCGTTCTGCTGCACTTGTGCCGTATCGTTTGATTTGATGGGTCATGCTGCCTCCTTCTCTGCGTATTCCTGCACCCGCACCGCAACATGCGGAACCGCCCCGTATTGCTTCACGATGGTTGCACTGACGATCAATTTGTCGTCTTGGTACACGATTCCATTCATCGCGTCTGCGATCGCCTTGCACACGTTGTCCAGATCGGGCTTGACAGTGGCACCAATCAGGCCACGCACGGCGAGGTCCTGGCGCTTCTTCGACCAACTCGACGGAATCGGCATGTTCATCGTCAGAAGCAGGGCAACAGGGCGCTTCATCGGCGCAGCGCCGGCCATCGCCTGAGCTGCTGCCAGCCTGACGAGGTTTTCGTAGTTCGCCGTCTTCTCGGGTGTATGCACGCGGACATGCGCTCCGTGACGGGAGAACTTCGGGCGCCCTTTGCCGACCGGAACGCCGGGGACGTTGAAAGCTATGGTTGTCACGCTTCCTCCAGTTCAAGATTCATCTTTCTGGCGCGGACCGGAACCCATTCGGCGTAGGCGCGATCCCACACGTCGAACTTGTATTCCCGCGTCGCGGCGCCCTGGTCAATAAACACATGGCACGCGCGGCAACCTGGAACGGTGAACTCGTGTTTCGCCTTGATGCCCATTCCTTTGCCATGTCGCGCCTGATTCGAATGGCATGGCACCACCGTCGAAGGGTCATGCAGGCACACACCGAACACGTTCAGATAGCAGCGCTCGTCGCGGCAAGCCTCTAGATACTTCGACCCCTCCGCGATGGTCGGGCGCTTAGGCTTACTCGTAAGCGTCGAGCGCTTGGGATTGGCCCGCAATTCGGCGCGCCAGTCCTTCGTGTCGGTCGGTGAGCTTCTCCAGGAGCCGCGCTGCATCGGAGTTTTGCGCTTCAGTTCGGATCGTTTCATTTCCATTCCGTCCAGTGCTTTCCGCAATCAAGGCACTCGCACGCCGTCCAGTAACGGTCATCGGCGGCGCACCAATTGCCGGTGTCGCTCTTTGGCGTGCGGCGCACGCTGGACGGTGTATGCGGACAAAACGCGCGCAAGTCGCTCATATCCTTCTGCGCGGTAGCCAACCGTTTCTCGATTTGAATTCGTTTTTTGGCGATAGGTGTCATGAAAACTCCTTCGCCAGCGTCTCGTACCCGTGCGCCGCGGTCTCAGACCACAGAACCTCGTTCTCGGCACCGAAGGCAAATAGCCATTCAATGAAGGCGCTTGCCTCCGCTTTACGGAACCCGCGTGTCTGAACGCCAAGCTGCACGATCCCTGTGCCGTCTAGGCTCGGCACCACCGATCCGCTGTTGTGTAGCGGCGTGCCCGCTACCTTCATGTCGCGCACGAACTGGTCGACCAGCAGACGCTTCATATCCTCGCGATCCCAGTGGCGGCCAAGCAATGGCACCTGAGCTGCGATGTCACCGATCATCGCGTGATAGCGGGCTTCCTGATCGCGGGACTTCGGTGCGGGCTTGACCTCGCATACGAACCCGTCAGGCGCGTTGATGACGGCACGGCTTGCCATCTGGCGGGCTGTGGGGTGGACGAGGCGGAATGTCATTTTTTCCATGTCGCCTCACTGATTTCTAATGCCGAAATCGCCGTGATGCAGCAACGACGCGGCGTCATATGCGGCACCTGCCGCTTCAGCGCTATCGAAATACCCGAGGGCTTTGTGCCTGCCGCCCACGCGGATGCTTGCGACGTACTTTTCTCGGCTCTCAACGAAAACCACGCCCCGCGGCAAACCACGATCCGCCTTGCGCATGTTTTGGGTATTTTGTGCAACCGTACTGAGGCGCAGATTGAACCTGCGGTTATTCAATCCTTCATGGTCGGCATGGTCCACGTGCCGATCATCGGGCGCATTCAGAATGAGGCGGTGCATCAGAAGCACGACTTTCTTCCCATCGACCGTCGGCGTTCGAACGGCATAGAACGTGTCTTCGAAGTGCTTGCGCTCCGACTTCATCGCGGCCCATCTAACCCGGCTAACCAGCGGGTAATCCGCGTCGTCAACCAAGGCGAACTTATCTCGCGTCAGCGGGATGCGGCGGAATGCTCCGCGCTCATCATGCTCGACAGGCGGCTCATAGAACTCGCTCTTGATGCCGTGATGGTCGATGTGCGCCTTCACGAATACCCTGTGAGCCTCTTCAGCCGTGTCATAGTTGCCAAGCGATTTGGCGGCCCCATCGAAGCGGATGCGCGCCATCCATTTGCCGCCCTTAGTCGGATAGACACCGACCAAATGTGTTTTTCCTCCTCTCACGCCTTCACCTCACTAGCCAGATACTCCGCAGTAGCCGTCGACATCAGCGCATCCATTGCAGATTCGAGCGCGTAGAGCAGCTCCATTGAGGCTTTCGTCCGGAAACCTTGCGCGCTCGCTTCCTCTACCTTGCGGGCGAGGGCTCCGACTTTCACTACGTATTCAGATGAGTTGGTCATTCTGTTTTCTCCGTTAGCCCGCGCCACGTTTGTTGTTGATCAATCAGGGAGTTTCCGAGCGGCTTATCCATCCATTGAATTCCGCTCCACCAGATGCGCCAGTCGTAAGACCATCCACAATCGAAGAACTGGGCGTCATACCACCCGACGTGCGCCGGCTTGATTGAAGGCGGGAACCAGTCAGTCACCATTGGCTGGCTCCGGTTGTGCTTGTGCCGCCAGAGCGCGGCGCTGTGCGTCCATCAAAATCCGCGTGAACTTGTCCACTGAGCAGAAGATCCCTGCATCCGCCATCAGCGACAGGATTTCCTTGTGGCTCATTCCGGCGACGAGTTGGGTGGGCTCTTTCAGATCGTTGCTCATGCGGCAACCTCCAGTTCGTCTTCTTTCGTGTCGGTCAGGTGGATGTAGACGCGGCCTGGTTGGCCGGCAGGCGCATCTATCAGTCCCAGCAACGATGCAAAAGGATTGACCCTCTTCGACCGAATGCAGGTTTTGTTGGCGCGACGCCGTGCTTTCGTCGCCTTTATTTTTTGCGCGTTCGTGTATGGCTGCGGCTTAACGGCGTTCTCACCTCGACCCAGCGCATAAACGGCGATCGGACTGCCACCAGTCGGTCGACGACGCCACTCGATAACATGAGTCTTGCCGCGCTTTCCGGGCTTCGACAATTTGAGTTGATGGCAGATTGCCGACTCGGACAAACCCGTTGACTTCATCAAGTCTGATGTCGTCGCCGGGCCTTTTGCCAATGCGACCTTGATCTGATCCCACGCGTAGGCAGGGACACCGCGATCAGAATGCCGCCGGGGACCCAGCTTAAGGCGCCTTTTCGCATACGTTGATGCTGCCGCGTAGGTTCGGTTATCGAGGAGCTTGAGACAACTTTTGAAGTTTCCTTTGCCCAGCCATGCGTCACGCACGATCTCGATTTCCTCTTTGCTCCATGGCCGGTTCATGCTGCCTCCTGAAGTTCGCACTCGGACGCGGCATACATGTGCCCCTCGTTTGCCCGCTTGATAATCGCCTGCAGGACAACCTTGATTTCGGCGCGTGTCGCCAGAGCGCACTGTTGATCGTGGATCTCGAGAGCAGCACGCATGGCTTGAATGCCGGCACCGTCGAATGCCCACTTACCGGTTCTGTCTGCCCGGTACTTCGCGGACATGAGGGCTTCCATTGCAGCCTTTACTTCGGGGATGAACTCTTCCCCGTAGCCTTTTTCCGCAAGCACTAGCGCGACGTTCAATGACCCGGCGAGTACGTACCAATCCTCTTCACTGCCGCGCTTGAGCATGTTTTCGAAGGCGATGTGATAGGCGAGGCCTAGGTCGCGCTGCTGATCGTCAGTCAGGGGATTGGCGTCACGGCGCTTTTCGGCGTTGACCGCAATCCGGGTCAGGAAACGGTCTGGGTTGTACTTCTTCCCGCGCTTTGATTTGCTTGTGGGCATCACGCCACCTCTAACTGAAGACCGGGCTGACGCAGACGGTCGCGCTTAGCCTCTTTTGCAGCCTGATGTTCTGCGCGGTGCTCTTCGATGTGTTCGGCTCGAGTCATTTCCTGAAGGTTGCCGATCGCGTCGTTGAGTGAATCGCGGTCCTTGTGATGGACGACATTGCCTTTCTGCACTTTTCCGTGCGCCTGTTCGTAGACGTACACTGCGTTCAACTCCCATTTGTTCGGCATTGCGACCTTGATAAACCGGCGCGGCTTGCCCGCTTTGTCGACGCGAATGGTCGTTGATCCAACAGGCATCAGGCGATTGCTTTCGCGCCCCTTCTTGAACTCAGAGTGAGGACTGAGGTGGATCCCCTTGAGATCCTTATTCCAAGGAACAAAACCGGATTTGAATGTGCCGCCCATGTTGTAGCCAGTGGCTTTGCGGAACACGTGATAGCAAGACACCGTGCAGAATCGAATTGGCTTTGAGCCCTGCTTGTCGCGCACGAACGGAGTGCCGCATTGTTCGCATTTGAAGTGAGCCATTACGCAACCTCCATTAACAAGTCACCCTGCCGTTGACGATCCGCAAAAAGCTTTTGATACTCATGTCTAAGTTCACATCCAGCGAACCTGCGCCCGAGCAATTCAGCGGCAATTCCAACGGAGGAACTACCCGCAAACGGGTCAATCACGATTCCGCCAGGCGGCACCGAATAGCGGATCAGCGGGGCGATGATGCCCAGCGGTTTCTGTGTGGGATGCAGCGCGCTGCCGTGCTCATTCGCAATCTCGATCACACTCGTTTGCAGGCGCGGGCCACCGTCTTCGCTAACGTAATGGCCGGCGTCGATATGGCCGGTGTGCGTCGGCCTCGTCTTGCGGCGGACGGTCTTGGCCGTCGCGTCGTTCGTGAATTGGGGGTCTTTGTAGACGTCTCCCCAAAGGCCGCGATAGAACTGCACAGCGTGCTCATGAACGCGACGGAAGCGATCGTTCTGAAAACCGGTCCCATTCTGCTTCTGCCAGACGATGTCTTGGGCATACTTGAAGCCGTGCGCCTCCATCTCGTCGAACAGCGTCACGAGAAAGCGCATGCTGCCAAATACCCAGATAGATGCGGCAGGCTTCAGGACGCGCGCTACCTGCACGATCCAGCCCTCGCAGCGTCGATCCCACTCCAGCGACGTATCGCCATATGGCGGATCAGTTATGCAAGCGTCGGCGACGCCAGCGGGCCACGCGGCCATAATTTGACGGCAGTCGCCCGCATGGCATTTACCTAGCCATTGAGGACTACTATCGGACACGTCTTCAGTTCTTTCACTCATCCCGTCACCCCTTACCGTTTCCTGTTTTCCCAGAGGGCCAACAATCCCTGTTTCACCTGTTCCGCTTCCTCGGCATTTGTCATCGCGAGGTTTGCTATGTAAGCCCGGCGTTCCTCAAGACTCCAACCGGCGATTTCTTCGAGTACTTCTGCTAGTTGGGCGGGAGTCATTCGAAGCCCTCTCTCACTGGGTTAGTTGCCAACGTCTCCAGAACATCCATGAAATACGCATCCATTACGATGCCTTGCTCATGAATCCGCCCCAGTAGGTCTTGAGCTGCGCGCTTGATTTGTTCCACTAGTACTGGATCCGGGGTCATGCGTGCCTCGCTGCGTTCTGCATGGCCTTAAGTGTTTCCATGGCCCGGAAGATCGGCGGGGTGGGTTCTTTCCCGATGAGCGCCCAGACAGCGTTTATGCGCGATCCATCGATTTTTTCGACAAGACTGCGGTTAAGGAGGCGCTCCATCGACTGAACTACGCTGTCAGCGCTCGTGTCGAGATGCAAAGCGATTTCCGTTGTCGTCGCGCCAAGGGGTCTAGCCTTGAGGAATTCTGTGATTGCAGCCAGGTTTGAGGTGCCGATCATGCTTCTTTCCCCGTCACGTTGAAGATTGCCTGGCGGGCGATATTCAGCTTGTTCAAAGGCACTTTCCCGGTACGTTTTTCCTCGTTGAGGATCTGCTGCGCCCAATGGATGCTAGGCCCGCGAGGTGCGCGCTTGAATGCTTCGGACGCGCCCAGTTCTTCAAGACGCTGCGCTCCGTATTCGCGGGTCGACTCCGCTGCACCCGGGGCGGGCAGAGCGGCAACTCGCGCCGGCACCGGCAGCACCTCGCCCTCCAGGACTTTCTTGAGGGCCGATTCAAAGCGCGGCTTGATGCTCGAAAACGACTGACTGATCATGTCAAACTCGCCGACCTTGGCAGCCGCCCAATAGATCGCCGGGTTGCTCCAGACGTCGCGGCCATGCTGACGCTTGCGCATCTGTTCGATAGCCTCGTAGATCGCGGCGTCAACGTTGATCTGCGGCTTGCATGCCTTCAGGAACTCGGTGATCGACGGCGGCCAGTCGTAGGTCTTGCGGCAGACCTTCAACCCGTCTGAAATCATTTGCGGTGTCAGACCTTCCTCATCGAAAGCTTCCGCCCACGATTCACGCCAGTTCGAAATCGCCTGCTCGCTTGCAAATGCGGCACGCCAGCGGTTCGGATAGGCGCCATCGAAGCGGTTGAACAGGTGATCCATGAGGGATATCCCCAGCTTCGGATGCTGCTCAAGCCACACGCTTTGCTTAAACGTCGATGATGTCGTCGGTGCGTTCATGGTTGTCGCTCACTCTGTTTCGATTCACGAAGGCGACAGGGTCAAACTTCTGCGCTGCTCCGCGTCCCGGAGCTTTCGCCCCACTAGCTTTCAAACCTGATGCCTCTTTTGCCCATCTTTCGATGATCGAAAGGATGTAGCCAGCAGCAATGCGTTCGTTAGGCTTCGATCTCTTTGCCTCCTCGCAAGCTGCCCTCACTGTCTCCGGAGGAACACCCTGGCCGGCAAGGGAAACGATTCTGGGATCGGCAGGGTTCGCCTGTATCCCGAATTCACGCATCACTCCCGTCAGTTGTCCCGCGCGTACCGGACCTTCACTTTCGTCGCTCGCGCTACGTACGGTTGAACTACTACTACTTAAACCGGTACTGGTTCCGGTTCCGGTACTGGTTCCGGTAGCGTCTCTCCCACCGGACTCCCACGTCCGTCCGGTGTCCGTCCCATAGTCGTCCCATGGTTGTCCAGTGTCTGTCCCGTGGGACATCCTTGGGACTCCTGATGCTTCCGCCGCCTTTCTTTCGGCATCCATCCGCGCTCTATACTCAGCCTTGCGTTTTCTCTCTCCCTCCTTGCGGCCCATCATGTCGTTCACGCGCTCAGTAATCGTGTCGTGATAAAGGCGGCCATCCTCTGCAAGCCACCATCCGCGCATCAAGACGTCTTTAACCTTCTTGAATGCGGCGGTCTTCATGCCAAGCCTCGCTGCGATTAACGCTTCTTCTGCCGGCATGGAGCCGCACGGCACTTGCTGCCAAGCCACCGCCCACAACATAAGCAACCACGGACGATGGTCGGGAGAAGCAAGCGCCCATGTATCCGACTGCATCACGCGCTCGAGATCAAGCTCGAATCTCCATCCCTTGGCGCGCGTGTCGGCCGGATACGGTACGGGCCTTATTTCACTCACTCAATCGCTCCACGTCAGTCCTGCAGTTTCATCGTTTTCATCTCACCCCCTGAGACAAACAATCACAGCCACCACCGGCAGCACACACAGCACCGCCAGACAGATCCCGAACGTGACTGGCGATGCCATTACGCGGTCCTTCAGGGAGACGTTCTGGCGGGCCATGTAGGCGTCCCATTGAGCGCGTGTGAGTTGATCGCGGTCGTAGAGGGTCATGCGGCCCTCAGCGCAATGACTTCTTCCATGATGGTCAGCTTCGCTTGCCGCGAGAGCCACTGCTGTACTCCCCAGTTTCCGACCGCGCACGCCCAGGCATTCAGGCGCTCTGCGGGGAGATCGCGCCGCGAGGGCTTGTCATCTGCCTGCAGATAGTCCGAAACATGCGGGGGATAGCAACCGATTCTTTCGGCGAGGGTGCGCTGAGTCATGGGCTTGATTCGGCGGTGCATCCATGAGACGCGAACAATCTCGCGATACGTGACACACGCGCCGACGACATCGTCGGGCAGAAAGGCTGGGGCGCTTACTACACCGCCCATCAGCGCTAGATCGTTCATTTAATTCACCCTTTAGCGAAAAGTAATCGGATTACCAGTTGAAGTACCAGTTGGAACTAGGGCCAAATTGAGGCGCCGCTAAGGACGCCTAATCTCAAACCGAATATGAAACCGTCACATCGACGCTTGAGTCTACATATCGCCTTCGCCCGTCTCGCCGCCGGGATTGTTCTGGACGTCGTCGGACGCCGCAGCGTTATCAACGGCATCCTTGGTCTTGATCTCCCGGTCCTTGTTCGTCTCGTAGAAAAAGGCGATCAGCTGGGCCTTGGTAAAATCCGCCCCGAACTGAACGCAGGCGGCGTACAACCTTTCCATCCGCGTCGGGTTTGGGATTTTCCTGGCGTATTGCCAGTGCGATTCGATGTTGCCGACCGTGGTCTGAGCAGCAGCGGCGAAGCGCTTCTTCGAATCCGCGTCTAAAGAGCGGTAGAAGCTTTTGAAATCAGCGGGTTCGATGGTGTCCATGCGAACCATTATGTATTACCCGCACGGTAGTTGCAAGAACTTTGTTACCCGTGCGGACGTTTTACCTTTTGGGTAAGAACTGGCCTAATGCTGACCATGAAATCGATCGAGGATATGCGTCGCGAGAATCTCGCAGTCGTGATTGAGCGGCGCTGTAACGGCAATCAAACTGCGGCGTCCGCTCGTCTTGGATATGAGCGCCCGACGCTGCTTAACCATTGGCTCGCCGGCCGCAAAAAGATGAGCAGTTCATCAGCGCGCAAGATCGAAGAGGTCTTCGAGCTACCGGCGAACTGGATGGATGCCGAGCACGATTTGGGATCCATCGATGTCGTGATGAGCGCCCCAGATGGGCTCGTTCTTGTTCAATCGAAAACATATCCGGACGATACACTTAATGAGGTCAAAACCACCTCACCGCAACGGCTTAAAGCTTCGATCGGAATGCAGGGCATTACCGCAGAGACGCTTGCTAGCGTGACGGGAGTGGGTATTGATGTAGCGTCGCAATGGCTAGCCGGCGAGGGGCCGGAAGTATCCGTTGCGCAAGCGGTGGCGCTGCAGAACACTTACGGAGTCAATGCTGTCTGGCTGACAAAGGGGAAGGGAGAACCCGGCGTCGCGGTACGTTGGAATGACGAGTACCGCCCGATTCCCATAACAGGTTGGAAACCGATTCCGGTGGTTGGCATGGCGCAGTTAGGGGACAACGGTCATTGGTCGGATCTTGAGTACCCGGTTGGGCACGGCGACGGATATGTCGACTTCCCGTCGCGCGATCCGAACGCATACGCACTCAAGTGTGTGGGCGACTCAATGCGTCCGCGCATCAGGGACGGCGAATTCGCGATCATCGAGCCCGGTCACGCGGTCGAGCCGGGAGACGACGTCCTTGTCAAATCGAAAGATGGGCGCGTCATGATCAAAACCTTCCTGTACAAGCGAGCTGGCCGCATTCACCTCATCTCAATCAACGAAGCTCATCCGTCGATGTCGTTTGCCGACGATGAGATCGAGAAGATGCACTACGTCGTAGCTACCACCAGGCCGTCCATGTGGCGCCCGGGATGACGCCGCCACTACACGCAGGACAACGAGAACCGCTAAAAACCACAAATACGGGGTGAACAGAAGTGTCGGACAGTGCTGTACGCAAGTTAAGCTTTTACTTGAATTTTATCGCTGCCAACAGCATACTGTGGGTGTCACCGGCGAAAGCCGGCTTGAGTCTGTCGCATCTTAGGTGCGGCAGCGGCCCGGATAGGCGATTCCAAGCTAGCCCGGGCGTCTGATCTAAGCCCCCGATAATTCGGGGGCTTTTTCTTATCCCTATGGCTCTTCCTTACATACCATCTCGGGGCGAGATACTCGTTTGCGATTTCAATACGGGCTTTCGAGAGCCGGAAATGGTGAAGCGTCGCCCGGCGATAGTTGTTTCGCATAAGAGCAGCCATGGGCGGCGACTGTGCAGCGTTGTTCCCATCTCCACGACCGCACCAGTCCCCGTCAAGCACTGGCATTACGCTCTTCCTCACGTCCAGATACCTGGATGGGAACCCAAGGCCACGATGTGGGCGAAGTGCGACATGCTCGCGACGGTCAGCTTTGATCGCCTGACGAAGCCCTACAAAAAGACTCAGCATGCCGGCCGCAAATACATAGGCGTGTTCCTCTGTGAAGAGGACATGGAAGCAATCGACGCATGTCTGCGCGCGTATCTATCACTGTGAGCGGTCTTTAAGAGAACCCGGCCCCGCGCCGGGCTTTTCATTTCCGCCGTAAGGCGAACCCCTCCCGCCAAAGCACTGCGCCTACCGCAGTCAGCAGCGCTATATCCTGCGCTGGCAACCTCTCCCACGCTCCCGAAAGCCATCCGGCAAACCCGGCGCATGTGTCGTCCAACGAGAAGTCCGCTCGACCCTCGGCATTCAGCCGCTCGAACACTGTGATCACGTCGTCTGCAGTCATGGTCATCCCCTCGGATGCTTCCAGTGTAGTGCGCGAAAGCACGCAATCCGACCCGTCTATTGTTACTACCGCACCGGTAGATAAATACAATCGCTTCTACTACCCTGTGGGGCTTTGCTTTCTATTACCCGTGCGGTAGTATTCTCTCCATGCCAGCAGTAACCACCAACCGGAGAGAGTCATGGAACAGCAACCGATCTTCAAGGGCTTCGACGAAGAAGGCTTCGCAGTGTTCGAACTCCCGTTCCAACTCTAACCAACTGCCTTGATGGAATCGGAATGCGCAGGCTGATGCGCCAAGGTCGCGCGGCATAAGCACCTTGCTACACGAGAGCCGCAAAACGTAGATGCCGGATATCACAGCACCGGCCCGATTCCATGAAAGCAGTACCGCAGTAGAGGAACACAGGCGCATGGCGTCGCCTGGTGGGGCAAACGATCTTTAACAACGCAGATGGTTTGAGTTTGATCAGTGCTGGCGCTGATGTCAGCAACGTCGAAAGCGGCCGCAGAAATGCGCGCTGTGAGGTCATTCGAGCGGATAGGGTCCGTACCAAGTAGACGCCAAGTGACGTACACCATGCTGGTAGGCCGCCAGAAGAATGTCGGGAATGAACGGCGTCCCGAGTCGGTGCCAGCCCTGATCACATTCGAACCACTGCAACGGAAGATGAATAGATGCCGCAAGGCATCCTGCCCTTGGCCGTGACGGCAGAAGCAAAAGTCACGAAATGCCCTGCAGATGACGGGGTTCCGAAAGGCGCGCAAATCGATCGCGAGGTAATCGGTAAAACCACGCGGCAGTTGGAGCCGGCTCGCCGGGAGTAGTCAGCGCCGCGTGGATTGCAGTTCTTACGAGAGGGCATGCACTCCCAACAAAGTGCAATTGCGCGAAACCGCTTGGCCGACCGATCTTAGCGGCGGCATCAAGGCGACGCTAGCTGACGAGACACACTCCCTGATAGTGCTGTGCCTTCTCCTAAGAATTGCAGTAGAGCAGAGGTCCCCTCGATGACGACTGAGCGCCCACCTGACCGGGAAACAAGTACGTCCGACTTGCCGCCGTTAGCGGCTCTGAATTGCAGCAGTACCGAGCAGAGGGAATACATCGAAACCCAGCATGACTTGAGAATCTGTGACCTGCGCAGGCCTAGACGGAGGATCGGGAAGCAATAGTGCGAAATTGCGATGTTGACGGCCGGGAATAGACCGGCACTCTCAATGAAGGCGACTTCCGTTGCGGACACACGGCGGTGAACAGACTCCCGGAGTAAGTCGCCTTCGCTGAGAGTTGCAAGCGTTTTTAGTGGAAGGTAATGCGCAGGCTGATGCGCGACGCGTGCGGGCAATGCATGGGTGGAAGTCCCATGAGGCGACAGGTAAAGCCAATACACGACGCAGCGATCTGTAAAGCCGGAGATCAGTACCGGCCCCTTCCCCTAAAGACGTTTCAAGTCCCCTAGCAGTTACCCGTTCAATGAGCCGGTAGCGGCTAGGTGATTTCTACCTTTAGTACAACTACGGAGCAAGCCATGAGCAGAAAGCACAACCAACGCACCCGCACCGAAATTCTCGCGAAGCGCGCAACACCGATCACTGAAGTCCGAGTGCAACGGCAGGTGCCGACGCCACAAGGGCCGATCTGGGTTCCGCAACCGACGCACAGCGAACGCCTCCGCGCTGCGTTCGACGCATCGAAGTACATGCCGCACTTCGGCGCAAAGCAGGAAGCAAAGATGCGCCGCCAGCGTGAAGCGCAAGAGTTTCGTAAAGCGGCGTAAGGGGATGGCCATGAGCGAAGTCCAATTTCCCGAAAGAGGCCAGTTCTTCGGCGTGACACATGCCAGCGGCAAAGACGGCTCATATCGAGATGACGTGTGGGAATGTCTTGCCAGTGACGAGTTCCGCATCGTTGCAAAGCCCATTGTGCCCAGCTTCTACAAGAACGGCATCACGTTTTATCGCTCGGATTGGATCATTCAGAGCGTATCGGACGCCGTTGTCGCCACGCTGCAAGTTGTCGCGGAGCAACGCGCGCAGGAAAAGGCCGCCTAACTCGCGCTACGGCGCTGGAGAGTGAAATGCCATACGTAGAGGTTTGGGTCGACGATACGGACGTTCTCGAAGACGCGTCCGACGAAGGTCTGGTGAAAGAGATGCGCAGACGGAATCTGCCAACGCTTGCAGATACCGACGATGCCAAAGAGGACCTGAATCGAATCTTCTACGCGTTCTACTTTGGCAAGCCAGATGAGGCTGTCGAAGTGATGCGCAAGTACGTTCAGGACGTCACCGGTCGGACGCTTCCATAGGAGCCAATCATGAACTGGCATCAAAACCTGATGGTAATCGACGGACGCCTCTACGCAGGCGATAAGTGGTTGGGCAATTTCACCTCCCACGCTGCGGCCATGGCTGGAATAGCCCTCATGCGCCATGGCAGCAGCGATGTCGAGATGACTGAGGATGACCGCGATCTTCTCGCGGCGATTGACGCGGACGAGGTTTGAGATGAAGACGCGCGCCGTTCACCGCCTTATGACGGTGGCAAAAGAAAAGATGCAACACCTTGGCTTCGTCTACCGGGTGGACCGGGTAACGCGGACGGGTAGGGTGCTGGATTCGGAGTATGTCGATTACGCACATGACGTGTGCTGGTGCTGATCTGATGGATAAGAAGCGGGCCGCTCACGAGTTCAACGAGATCCTATTGCAAGCGATCGAAAAAGGCTGTGTGGGCGATTACAACCTGTGCGCAGCGATAGTCGAAGCGTTCCGCCAGCACAAGGGCGATGCTGCGGCAAAGAAAGTGCGCCGAGTGCTGTGGGAAATGATTCAGGAGCACAAGACATGACCGAAGAGACAGAAGCATGGCGATCCGCTTTCAACGAGCGCCACCAGTTCGACGTTTATCCAGATCACTTTATGTCGGGCATGCGTAACGAGTTCTGTGCTGGCTGGCAAGCCGCATTGAAAAGCCAAGCCGCCAGCCAGCCGAAAGCGCTGACGGATGAGCAGCGCAAAGCGCTAAATCACCTGGTCTCACGCGGCTCGACCTTTCCGGACCACAACGGCCCGAGCGGATCAGTATCTCGCGTTGACTATGCGCATCTGCGGACAGCCGCGAAGCTGTTAAGCGCCCTTCTGGAGTCGACCAAATGACAACCACGCAAATCGCCGCAGGCTTGTTCGTCTGGCTGATCGCAGCACTGTGCGCCGTGGCGTTCATCAGGGGCGCTACCGGTCGGGACAGCACCGAAATTCAACACAGGGAGTGTGAGCAATGAAAACCGCGCTCGACGAGTGGGTTGAATTCTCCCGCGCATGGGTTGACGAGCAGATGGCTGAAATTGCGGCGAAGGATGAGGCCGCTTGGCAGGTCTTTCGAGCCAAGTTGTTTGGGCCGCTGGATTGATTCAAGAGAAGCCAGCGCGGCTCGAACAGCGCCTGCACCGGGTGGGATGCCCGGGCCCTGAGTGGTGACGACTTAGCGCCGATTACGCAAGCCGATGCTTCTGCGACAGCGGTGGCAACCCGGCCGGGATCGGGACTGCGCGGGGAGTCGTTACCACTGAGGGCAATCAACCTTCAACAGTATTGAGGACAACTATGGGACAGCACGCAAACGCCCGCGCTTGGGCAGAGTTCGAGCGCCTTGACCGCCAAAGACAAGAACAATCGTTCGAGGACGAGCAGCCGCTCACCGAATCCGAGCGAGCCGCCGAATGGGATCGCCAATATTGGGACCGCATTGATGCCGAGGCGAGGTTGATGGGAGTGGGAGAGTGGAAATGACCACATGGGAAATCGTAGACGACAGCGAGGGTGTTGTCGTCCATATCAGCGACAAGGGCCATGCGACATACGCCGACGACCGAGCCCGCCTCGCTGCTGACCAACGCATGGACGGCGTAGTCGGCGTACACACGGCAATTCTTATCGGTGCCTCAATCGGTCTCGTCGTCACCTTCGGCGCGCTGGTTGTTACGAAAATTTTTGGAGCTTAGATGAAAGCCGACGACCTGAAGCGTCAATGGAAGGACGCAAGCGAATACGTTGCCAAGTACGGCGCGCCTGAACCGCATTTGCGGTCAGTGGGCAAGTTGCACCGCGTGGACGTCGCGACGGAGATTTCCCATCAGGACAGCCCGAGCGCGCAGAACTACTGGAAGTCGGCTTACTTCGATTCGGCACTCGCCGAAGTCATCAAGCTGCGCTACTCCGAACTGGCGCGACATGCCCTGTCGATCATGCAAGTTCGCTACGAAGACGCCCTGCGCGCCGAGAAGGACCACCTTCTGGCGCGGCTCGCTGAGATCCAAGCTATCGAGGAGCAAGCATGAACTTCTCTCGTGACATTCAGCACACGCATTACCGCACGCCGCGTTCTCTCAACGATGCTTTTGGCCCTTACAGCACTTGGAAGGTCGAGCGCAAGAGCGAGGCTCGAGGCTGGTTGTATGCGATCGGGTTGGGCGTTGCTGTGGGCGTCGTCTGGTGGATCTGTGTGGCGCTTCGGGCGGGTGCGGCATGAGCGACATCTCAGCCGCCCGCATCGCTCAGGCGATAGCCGCCATGAAGGCAATTGATGAGGCGTGCTGTGCCACATAAGACAGGGGAACATAAATGATCGTTTTTTCCAATCCGGGCGAGATCGACGTACTGTCGATTTCTACCTTCGGCGTCAGCGTCAAGGAAGGCGATACGCCCATCGGGTTCTTCGGAACCGGCCTGAAGTACGCAATCGCCGTGCTGCTGCGAAACAAACACACCATCACGATCTATTCCGGCAAGCAGGTTGTCGACTTCACGGTATCGACAGAGTCGGTGCGCGGCAAGTCTTTCGACTTCGTGCAGATGTCCGTCGACATGAGCAACCCGCAGCCCATCGGCTTCACGACCGAACTAGGCAAGCAGTGGGAAATGTGGATGGCTTACCGCGAGATCGCCTGCAATTGCAAGGACGAAGGCGGTACGGTCGAGAGCGTGTCCGACTGGCCGGCGCCGGAGGAGGGCACGACCAAGATCATCGTCAAGGGCGCAGAGTTCGACCAAGTGTTCGCTCAGTCGAGCTTCTACATTCTCGAGGATCGACCGACGCACACGTTCGGTGGCATTGAGGTCCGAAGCCGGCCCGGAGGCGCGTTCTACTACCGCGGTGTCCGGGTGCAGGAGTTCGATAAGCCGTGCCTGTTCACATACAACGATCTGGCGGCGCTCGAACTGACGGAAGACCGTACGGTAAAGAATCAATGGGAGCCGGCATACCGGATCGCGCGTGGCTGGCTTCAGGCGTCGGACGAATTGATGCTGCGTGAAGTCATTACGGCTCCGGATTCTCACGTGGAAGGCAGCCTGGATTTCCACGGTTGGGGTGTTGCTCCGAGCCAAGCGTTTCTAAAGGTCGTTGGCGATTGCCTTTCCGACCGACTGTTGCGAGTCAATAAGACTGCAATGAAGGTCTGGCATGAAGCGACGCAAAAGCCGTTCTCGCCGCGAGAAATCACGCTGACTCGCGTTCAGCAAATGAGCTTAGAGCGTGCGTTGGACTTCTGCCAGAAGCTCGGTTTCCAGATTCGCGGCGCTTATCCGATCAAGTTTGTCGAGAGCTTGGGCGAGGGTGGCCTCGGATTGGCGAAAGACGAAACGATCTTCATCGCTGAAGCGGTCCTCAACATGGGCGGCACCAAACAACTCGCTTCCACCCTGATCGAGGAATACATCCACCTTCGGCATGGCTGGAAGGACATGACGCGCGAGTTGCAGAACTTCCTGTTCGACAAGTTGGTGAGCGTCGGCGAGGAACTGGTGGGCGAGCCGCTTTAATCATTCATTCACTGTCGGAACTGCGGCTAAGGAGCCGAAATGGACAACCAACAGAGCAAGACACACTGGAAGCGCCTGATCAATCCCGATTACATCGGCGCGTATGCCCTCAATCCGGATGAAGACCTGACCGTCACGATTGACTACGTGCAACGTGAGCAGATCGTCGGCACGGATGGAAAAAAAGAAGAAGCGACGGTCGCACACCTCAAGGGCCATAAGCCCTTGATCTTGAACGTCACGAACTCTAAGTCGATCGCCAAGTTGTACGGGCCGTACATCGAAGAATGGGCGGGCAAGGAGATCACGCTGTACGCGAGCATGACGAAGGCATTCGGCGACGTGGTTGAGTGCCTTCGAATCCGACCGAATGTGGCCAAAAAACGGAAGCCGCCGATCACGGCCGATCGTCTGAAGCGCGCAATTGCGTCGATCATCGCGCAGCAGTACACCACCGAAAAACTTCACGCTCAGTTCGAACTGACGAACGAGCAGACGAAGGAAGTAGCCGACGCCATCAAATCCGCCATGGAGGGCACAAATGCTTAAGATTCGCTGCTCATCGCTGGGCAAGATCATGACTGAACCGAAGTCAAAAAGCGAAAAACTCTCGGTCGGTGCCAAGACGTACATCGAGGAATTGGCCAAAGAATTCGTCTATGGCTTTCAGCGCGTCATCACTTCGAAGGAAATGGAGAAGGGGACGCTTGTCGAAAACCACTCCATCCAGCTTATCAATGATGTGTTTTTCACGAACTACACGAAGAACACAGAGCGTCGCGAGAATGAGTGGTTGACCGGCGAATGCGACATCTACGTGCCGAACACGAAGATCATCGACGTCAAATCGCCATGGTCGCTCGCCACGTTCCCGGCCACGGTGTTTGCAGGGCAGGACAAAGATTACGAATGGCAAGGTCGCGGCTACATGATGCTGTGGGACGTTGACCAGTTCGAAATCAACTACTGCATGGTGAACACGCCTGACGAACTGATCCGCTTCGAAGACCCTTCAGTCCATTACGTCGATCACATCGACGCGTCGCTTCGTATCACGCGCGTTCCGTACGAACGGGACCGCAACCTTGAGGACAAGATCAAGGAAAAGGTTGAAGCCGCCCGCGAATACTTCACGCAGATCACCGAAATGATCGCGATGGAGCACGCCGCTTAACTCTACCGCCGCAGCGCGCACGGATTGGCTACGGCGTTCTCCCGGTAAGCCACGCAGCGGCACCCAACTCCAGAACCACGAGCCTAACGGTCCCCGGCCCGTGGGGCGTTGTCGACAGCGGCGCAGTCCCGGCCGCTCTTTTTCAGTTTTTAAGCGTACTAACCCGGCTTTGCCTGGCATGGATGGGCAGGGCGCGGCGAGGCGTCGCATGGCGAGGTGCGGCGAGGCGAGGAGCTACTTCGTAGCCGTGAGCCCCTAGGGGTTCACGGGTGCGTGTGGCGCACCAAATTAGCGGCAGGGCTGGGCCGGGATAGGCGCGGCGGAGCGTCGCAGGGAAATGCTAGGCGAGGGCTTTAACGAAATGGAGCAGATCAATGACGGTAACGACGAAATCGGATACGCGGCTGGAGAAGGTGACGCGGCAAGTGGTGCTGCGAGGCCTGCGGGACATCATGTTCGACCGGTACGCAGGCGACAACAAGACGAAGCTGGAGTGGCATCAGAAGATTTATCAGGTGCCGGGCACGGACATTTTATGTCTGCCGGCCATCAATATTGCGTCGTTTCTAACAGCGCACAACACGAACAGCGCCCCGAAACGGCTTCGGGACAAGCGGGCCTATAAGGACATTGCGAACGCCTGCCTGAGCTTCACCAGCATCAGCGGACCCGGGTCGAATCCGAACTATGTGCCGTTCCTACGCGACAGCGAACCGATTCGCGTCGGCAAGTTCGACGAAGAGCGCGACGCCATGAGTGGGATCTACCTGCATCGTGCAGTGGCCCGCCTCGACAAAGGCATCCCGAATCCGAAAGAGCGCCCTGTGCTGCCTCTGCCGTGGTCAATCGAATTCACGCTTGACATCTACCCGAACAAGGAGATCAAGGAGCAAGAAATTCGGAACCTGATCGAGGAAGGCGGATTAGCCATCGGCCTTGGAACCTTCCGCGGCGTCTTCGGCAAGTTTGCCGTTGATTCGTGGCAGTAACCGCCTGACCCACTACGTTACCGGCATGCCCGCCTACTACAACGAGATCGACCCATACGCCGCGCAGTGGCTGCGCAACCTGATAGCCGCCGGTCACATTGCCGCCGGCGAAGTTGATGAACGGAGCATTGAAGATGTTCGACCAGACGACCTTCGCGGATTCACCCAGTGCCATTTCTTCGCCGGAATCGGTGTCTGGTCATACGCGCTTCGACTCGCTGGCTGGCCTGACGATCGACCTGTTTGGACCGGTTCCTGTCCGTGCCAACCTTTCAGCGCGGCAGGCAAAGGCGCTGGGTTTGCTGACGAGCGGCACCTTTGGCCCGCTTGGGCATGGCTCGTTGGCGAGTGCAGGCCTCCAGTCATCCTTGGAGAGCAGGTTGCGAGCAAGGACATCGACCCTTGGATCGACCTTGTTCAAGCTGACCTGGAAGCGATGGGTTACGCCATCGGGTGTGTCCCGTTCCCGTCTGCGGGCGTCGGTGCTCCGCACATCCGCGATCGAGCGTACTTCATGGCCCACGCCGACCACGCGCGACCACAAGGACGGAAGCGAGTGCGCGAACGTGCCACTGAACGCTCTGCTGGGTCGGGTAGCTTGGCTGGCATCGTGGCCGACGCCGAACGCGGGCCCGCAGAACGACAACGACTCGACGTGGGAAGCGCGGCGAGCGGAGTGCGCAGCTCGTCACGGCAACAACGGGTTTGGGTTGACGCTGGGCATGGCGGCGACGCTGGCCGGCTGGCCCACACCGACATCGTCATTGGCGGACAAGGGCGTCAGATCGACGGAAGGCGGGATTCGCGAGGCGATGCGATCGCGGGGGCCCGACCTTGCGGCGATGTCGTGTCTTGCGAGTTGGCCGACGCCAAATGCGCATCCGGACGCGCCGAACATGAGCACGAATCGCGGCGATGGTCAGAGGGCCCGACACACGCTGCAGAGTCTCGGAGCGATGGCGAAAAGCACGTTGCCGGCCCGACTAACGGCTTCTGGCGAGATGCTGACTGGTTGCTCTGCCGGGACGAAAAGTGGCGGCCAGTTGAACCCGGCTCATTCCCGCTGGCTGATGGGGCTCCCGCCCGAGTGGGACGACTGCGCGCCTACGGTAACGCGATCAACGCGCAAGCGGCAGCCGAGTTCATCCGCGCAGCGCGCGAAGCAATCGACCTAACCGCCTAACCATCCCGAGACCAATTATGAACACCACTATGAATACAGGCGCAGCGAGTCTTTTGCCTTGCCCGTTTTGCGGCACTGAGCAGACCATCGAAGAGCACCCGGCGCACGAGCACGCCTTTGTCAATTTGCCGCCGCATCCCGGTAGTTTCACTATCGCATGCCCGACGTGCGAATGCGGGATGATCCACGAAACTCGCGAAGGATTGGTCGCTGCGTGGAACCGCCGCGCCACCCCGCAGGCAGACGCCGCGCCGAGCGTTGAGCAAATCATCCTAGCCGCCAAGGAATTCGCCGCCCGTTATGCGGGATCCAGCCACGAGAATCGACGCATCGCAGAGCAGGAATTCCGCGCCGCGATAGCTGCTGGCGGTGCGCAAGAGCCCGCGTCGGCGGAAGCGCTTGCGTTGCGGATGCTCGTCGCGGGCGGTCTTGTCTCTCAGGAAAAGGTGGATAGCGCATTGAAAATCGCTGCCCGGTTCAGGGCCCGCGCCGATCCGGCTGCCGCATCTAACGGGGAACAGTGAAATGAGCAAAGCAGAACACTTGCCCGGTCCGTGGTTCGTGGCTGAAACGGACGACAACGAAGGCTATCCGGAGACGGTAATTCGCGGCATGGATGGCGTTGCCGGCGTTGCGGTGGCAATCGATTTTCCGAAGATGCCAGGTGTTCGGGAGGCGAATGCGCGCCTGATGGCAGCGTCGCCCGAATTGCTTGCCGCAGCACAGATCGCGCTGACTTATATCGAGGCGGTGTGCTTCAACACCACGAACCCGAAGAAGCGAAATAACTACGCCGATGCCGCTTCAAAAATACGCGCGGCAATCTCCAAGGCGACAGAGGACCAAAGTCATGACGTTAGCCACTAAAGAAATGACCGCCAATTCCAGGCCCACCTGAGCCGAATGGGAGGTTGCCTTGAATACCACTACCAGCAAGCTCGGAGCAGATATGCTGACCAAGGAACAAATCGCAGCGATAACCGATACCTACGCACGGCGCTGGAACACTACCGCTGCATGGAACGTGAAGCGTTGCATCGAGAACGCGCTTATCGATGCGCTCGCCCTGCTCGCCTGCCAGCCTGCCGCTATCGACAAGCAGGCGGTGGCCGTCGTGCGCGACAACCCGGACGATTACGGAACCATCATCGAGCCAATCGGTGATGCCGTGCTGCCAGTCGGAACCGAACTCTACGCCGCCCCTCTCGCCAATGAAGCAAGCAAGCCTGCGCCATCGGTCGAGCAGGACCAGCGCGGGGCGTTTGTCATCGACTCAGGCGCAGCGCTAAAGGTTGCTGAACGCTTCGGCTTTCCGCTGAACGCTAAGACTGTCGAATTCGCACAAGCAATCGTCAAGCGAGCAGGCGAACTGCAAGCCCGCGCCGCATTAACTTCCGCCAATGTGGCGCAGGGTGCAAAGTTGTCGGTCTGGTATGGCTCTATGCCCGAGAGCAACGGCAAGACGAACTGGACTGCCATCCTGCACAAAGGTGACATAGCCGAAGACATCACTATTGACCGCTCGGAATACCCCGACCGCGTTCGCTACGAGGCCGACCGCATGCGGTGGATGATTGGCGAAATCGACAAAGAACCGTGGATTCTTGATTACGACGCCGACAAGCATAGCGGCTACACCGCCCCGCCAGCACAGACAGCGCTCACGGCTGATGCGCGCGATGCGGCGCGGTATCGGTGGCTTAGAGACCAAGGTAATTCATTGGAAACTCGCCAGCGGGACCAAGGCGTCGTCAATGGGCCATCGTGCTATCACGACGTAGAAGGCATCCGGGAATTGAAATGGGGTGATTCGCTTGACAAAGCGATCGACGCCGCCCTGGCCGCCGCTCAATCAGCAAGCGGAGACACGAAATGAGTGAACGCCAACCGAATCCCGCTGGCGCTGCGGGTGACGATGATCTCGCACAGATGACGCCAAACCAGCGCCGTGCGCTCAACAAAGCGCTGGCCGCCCTCGAAACGATGGCCGCGCTTTGGGCAAGCGAAATCCGGCTGACCGATTTGTCCAAGCGGATTGCGGATGTGCCCGACGCTGCCGAGCGCGCCAAGCGCATTGCTGCATTCGTCGAACAGGGCTTTATCGAAGGCGCGTACCGGCACTATCTCGACCACAAGGACCAGATCGAGGCGCTTGCCACTGTAGCGCCAGCCGTCGATGCGCAGCCGGTGGCGGAAGTCGGGCCCCGACTTTACGACGGGCTCGCAAACCCCATTCGATGGACTGACATGAAAGCAATGGATCGGCTACCGATCGGCACAAAGCTGTGCCCATGCACCGCCAAGACCGACCTCATGCAATCAGGAGCGCCTGTTTATCAAGCACGAGCACGAGGCACTGAGCAGGCATGGGTTGACGTTAACCACAACGGTTTTTTGGCTGCCTTGGCGATGCGATCAATGGAAGCGAGGATTCTTTACAACGCACCCAAACTGCCTGAGCAAAGTCTTGAAACTTTGCGTGACGTGATCCGCTGCCTGCGAGAAACGGGGGTCTATCGAGACGAAGAAGGTGAATCCACAAATGCCCTGCAAGATTTAGTTTCCGGATACAGCGCCGCCGCTATCCGCGCCCTGTCTCAACATAAAAAGGGGGAGCCCTAATGGCGGTTGGACCCGCGCCATTGTGAGATGCAGTGTCTTCCCCATGCTTCTCCGTGTTCGAGAGCCGCATCAACGGTCAGGAAATGATCTCCATGCAGCGGCGCCATCTCGTCCGAGCGCTCAGTAAGCATCGACCCCTGAACCGGCCTCCTGTCTATCCTGTCGACCGTAACTCGAACGGTATAGCCCACGATGTGCGCCGGGTCCTGCGGGTCGAATTTTCGGTCCGCGTTCACAACGATGCGGTAAGGCTCATCGACAACTTCGCGGTGCATGGCGGTCTCCAAATTTGAGGAACCATAGCATGACATTATTTGCAGTCCACGTCCAAGGTCCGGACGACATCATTGCAGCGCCGGGTAAGCGCGAGGCCGAGGTATTGGCCGACAAGCTGAATGCATTCTTTGCGGAGATCAAGCAAAAGAGCGGGCCAGCCGCGCCGATCATCGAGGCTGTCGTTATCACATGGCCTTTTACGCCATCGGGTCATGCAGCGGGCCTCGCCGACGATTGGGCCGGCCACGCGAAGTTCATCGGGCCGATCGAGCCCGAGCCCGAACGCGACACACGGACCATCGACATGTTCGAGGCGAGCCAGTGAACCAGATCACCAACCGCCGCACCTTCATGGAACAGGCCTACGCCTATACCCGAGCTCGCCAGCCGACGCCGCAACTCATCGCGGGACTGTGTACTGCATTCGCGCAGATGTTGGCCGATGACTTCGAAGGGCAGGTGGCTGTGAAGGCTGCCAGAGGGGATTAATGTGGTCAGGGAGCCGAGGAAATGACCGAACTGGAAACACTGCGAGCCGAGCTTCAATGGGCGATCGCCAATAACCAAGACCGTCCGCGCACGGAATTCGCCCTGAGGCTCGCGCTGGAGGCGATCGAGAAGATGGAAGAAGAGGAGGTGAGGGCGTGAGTGGAGATCGTAGATACGGCGCGAGAGCTCCGAGAATCACAGTCCAGTGCCAGAGTTGCGGAAAGGAATTTGTGAAAATGTTATCCGTTGCACGCAAGGTCGACAATCATTTCTGCTCTAAGAAATGTTTTGGAAAGTCGATAGAGAATGATCCAGCAGATTTCTGGTTGTTTGTTCGAAAACAAGATAGCGGGTGTTGGGAGTGGATGGCTGGAAGAAATAACAGCGGATATGGGTGTTGGCGAGTAGATGGGAAGAACGTCCGAACGCATCGTTACTCATACGAAATCGCTTTTGGGCCTATACCAAATGGGCTACATGTTCTGCACAGATGTGACAATCGGCCGTGTGTGAACCCCGATCACTTATTTCTGGGGACGAACTACGACAATGTGCAAGACAGAAATTCAAAAGATCGAGCGGGATTGAAGCTGAAAAAGAAAGATGTTCAAGAAATTATCGACAAATGCCAGTCTGGAAGGACTCAACAATCGGTCGCCGACGAATATGGAGTTTCGCCATCGTATGTCAGCAAACTATGCAGCGGAATTGGGAAAGTCGCCAGCCTCTATGTTGGAAAACAATAAGCCGGCGCTGGAAAGGATTCTGGCCGTGACTGCGGTCGATTGGAACGTTAAACCCTGGTCGCTTCGGCGGCCAGTTTTGTTTTTGGAGGCAGGGTGACCGAGGAATTGCTTGATGACGATGGCTATCCGACTGACGAAGCTCTGAAGCGCGTAGCGGAGTGGCCGTGGAGGGACGTGGCCGGGATGCTCGAGTTCGTGCGCGGACTCTGGCAGTGGCCGAATTTATGGACGCAGGAGGGCGACTCATTGCAAATTTCGACGGGTGGGTGGTCCGGCAACGAAAGCTTGATAGCCGCGATGCAAAGGAATATCGGCTTCTGGAAGATGTGCTGGTATCGATCGACGCGCGGCGGTCACTATGAGTTTGACCTGTCGCGGATAAAGAGAGTGGAGGGTAAGCGATGACAGTCGTCGAGATGCCGAAGCTGGTCACGCTGGAAGAATGGGCTGAACGTATGTTCGGCGCAGCCAAGCCGCACAGGAACACGCTCTACAATTGGCGCCGGTTTGGCTGGATCGTGCCGGCACCAATCAAGATCGGCAGTCGATATTTTGTCGAGCCGAACGCGGTATATGCTGACAGTGACGGTGAGATGGCCCGGAGGATTGGGAATGGCCGCTAGGCGTAGGGAAGCAAAACGAAGGAACTGGCCGGACCACCTGAATCAAAACGGTGCCGGCTATTTTTATTGGCGCGATCCGGACACAAGGAAAGATTACGGACTGGGGCGCGACCAAGCCAAGGCATTTGCAGAAGCTCGAGCCGCCAATCTGGCCGTCGAGCAGCGCCGCGGCACAAAGACTCTTGCACAAAAGCTGATGGAGCCAGCCGGAAAGCCTCTGTCAGAGTGGGCGACTGAGTATGAGCAAATTTACATCGATACCCGGAGTCCTACTCCCGCTACCGTGAAGACCGTCAGGGCGGGGATTCGTGCAATCCGCACTGCGCCATTCATTGAAAAGCACCTGCGATCGATCGAGACCATCGAGGTATCGAATTTCATTGAGGCGGCGACTCTGAAGCGCGGCGCCCAGATGGCGGCGCTTATTCGCAAAACGCTGCTCGATATGTTCCGGGAAGCCGAAACAAAGGGGCACATCAGCAGCGGGTCAAATCCGGTGAGCGTTACGCGCGTTCCGTCGTTTGAGGTCGAGCGCTCGCGCCTGACGTGGGAGCAATTCGAGGCAGTCTATGAAGCCGCCGGCGACATGGAGCCGTGGGTGGCTCGGAGTTTCGAACTTGCCCTCCTGACCGCACAGCGCCGAGAGGACATCGCCAACATGCTGTTTGCCGACGTCAAGGACGGGTTTCTATTTGTCGAGCAGGCCAAGACGGACGTCAAGCTGCGCATTCCGGTGACGATGCGCATCAGTGCATTGGGCCTATCGCTGGAGGACGTGATCAAGCGCTGCAGGGACAAGGTAGTGTCCAAATCTATCCTGCATCATGCACGCCACATCGGCAAGCGGCGGCCAGGCGATCCAATCGACAAGGATTCTCTGACCAGGGCGTTCCTGAAGGCTCGAACTGCGGCAAAAATAACGTGGGAGACAGGCAAGACGGCCCCGACCTTCCACGAACTCCGAAGCCTTGCCGCGCGCCTTTATTCCGAGCAGGAGGGCGTCGAATTTGCCCAAGCGCTCTTGGGCCACAAGAGCGAAAAGATGACGGCAATGTACCGTGATACCCGCGGTGCAGAGTGGACTGAAATCAAATTTGTCCGGTAGAAATTCCAGACGAATTCCAGACGAATTCCAGACGAGCCATGACTGTCAAGGCTCTCCGGGCGATTCCATTACCTCCCACGTAATCGACCTGCGTCGCGCAAGCCGCGAATCTTCACTCCGAGCCCGCCGCACGCGACGCGCGTGCCGAGCGTAGCGCTCTATCCCGCCATAGGAGTAGGAGATGAACGCGCACACCAACCTGATCGACCGTTATTTCGAAGCATGGAACGAGACCGACGGCGCGCGCCGCCGAGAACTTATCGCCGCGACGTGGGCTCGCGACGCCGACTACCGCGACCCGCTGATGACCGGCGCATGCCACGACGGCATCGACGCGATGATCCAGGCCGTGCAGGAGCGCTTTGCCGGTCACACGTTCCGCCGCTCGACCGACGTCGACGGCTTCGGCAATCGCCTGCGCTTTTCGTGGGAACTCGTGACGCCCGCCGGCGATGCGATCGTCAAGGGCTCCGACTTCGGCACGGTCGACGCGCACGGGCGCCTTCAGTCCGTGACCGGCTTCCTCGACCAGGTGCCAGCGGGCGCCTGAGCGGCCACCGCCAATCGCAATTAGCCATCGCCAATCACCACCGCCCATCTTTCATGGAGAGCATCATGCACGAGCCCGCCGGCGTCACGACTCGTTCGCCCGTCAGAACGTTCGCGCGATTCGCTGCCGCGATGGACGCGTTCTCCGGCGCGATCGCCGGCTTCGCGCTGCTCGCCGGCACGCGCGCGTTCATGTTCACCGCGTTGCTCGGCTGGCGCGAACCGGTGCTCGGCGGCGCGGGGCTGATGCTGCTCGCGATCATCGGATGGTTGCGGTGGCGTTGCCGCGGCAAGAGGCGTGGGGCGTCCGGCGCGCCCGGCGCGTCTTGCGCGGCGCACTGAATCTCTCCGAAGCGCGCGACGTTGCTTGCTACAATCGTTTGCCGTATTGCGATCAAGGCAATCGATTCAATCCATTCGAATAACCGCAAGCAACTTGCATGGAGACACAGTGCTAAAGAACCTCGATCCCCTGCTGAACGCCGACATCCTGCATGCACTACGCTCAATGGGCCACGGCGACGAACTCGTGATCTGCGACGCGAACTTTCCGGGCAACTCGGTCGCGCATTCCACGGTGCTCGGCAAGCTGCTTCATCTGGACGGCGTGAGCGCGCCGCGTGCGGTCCGCGCCGTGCTTTCCGTGCTGCCGCTCGATACCTTCATCGAGCAACCGGCGTCGCGGATGGAAGTCGTCGGCGAGCCGCATACCATTCCGGCCGTGCAGCGCGAGGCGCAGATCGAGGTCAATGCCGCCGAGGGCCGCGAGGTGCCGTTTGCATCCATCGAACGCTTCGCGTTTTACGAGCGCGCGCGCAAAGCGTATTGCGTGATCGCGACGGGTGAAGACCGTGGCTACGGCTGCTTCGTCTTCACGAAAGGCGTGCTGCTCGCGCCCGACGCGCCGCGTTGATAGTGCACGACGCCGCCGGTTCGCGGCGTCAGCGTCGATGAAGACGTTTGAAGCCAATCGTGCCGCCGGGCATCCCCGGCGTCGCAGACCACGCATCCAACGCTTGCCCGCCTTGGAAAGCGCGGGCAATCCACTTATGCTCAGAGGCAAAGCAGGGAACTGTGGCCCTTTAACCGGGTCTGCTGCTTATTCATCTACAGGAGCACCTCATGTCGCGTCCCGTCGATTCCGGCGTTATTCTCATCGCGCGTATCGCGCTTGCCGTTCTGTTCCTGTGGGGCGGCGTGATGAAACTGCTGGGCTATGCGGGCTTTGTCGGCTACCTGCATTCGAAGGGCGTGCCGTTCGTGCAGATCGCCGCGCCGATCGCCACGGCGGTCGAGGCATTGGGCGGCCTGCTGTTGATCGTCGGCTTCAAGGTGCGTCCGCTCGCGCTCATCATGGCGGTCTACACGGTGGCAACCGCGGTCCTGGGCCACGACTTCTGGAATGTGACCGACGCCGCCTTGCAGCGCGACATGGTGATTCATTTCTGGAAAAACATCGGCATCGCCGGTGGTTTTCTGCTGCTGTTCGTGACCGGCGCGGGGCGTATCAGTATCGACGGTGCGCGCGCGCCGCGCAGCGGGTTGGGCCTTTGAGCGCCCGCGTTCACGATTTAGCCGGTTTGACCGGCTGCCGTATTCGGCCGCAATCAAGGGAGTACATATGATTCAAAGTTTCGAGCAATCCATTGGGGGCAAGGTGCTGCAATTGTGCGCGAGTCTTGGCGAAGGGCCCACGCCGCATCGCGTGATCATCAGCCTTGCCGACTCCGCGAAAACGCTCGTCGTTCTCGATGCGTCCGGATTCCTGGGCGCGATCAAGGCCGAGATCGAAGAGCCGGAAAAACTGATCGCCGATGCAATCAGCAAGGCGCAAAACGAAGGGCTGATCGAAGCCGCGATCAACACCGGCACGATTCAGGAAGCGCCGCTGTAGCTCGCCGGCGCAGTGGTGCAGGGCGCGCTCGTGGCTGAGCGCCTGATACATGTCTAGTAGACGTCGGATAGACCGCTGACGACCCCTGTGGCCTCGAGCCGCCGGGGTCGTTTTTTATTGCGCGTGCGTTTAAAGGCGAGCCGAGACGAACGAACGCGAACCGAGACGCGGCGCACGAAGCCTCGACAGCCAATCTGCAACATCAGCGCGAATTGCCCACGCGCACGGAGTCCGCGTCGCCCCGCGCCGTCGACGACGAATGCGGCTGCGGATGCACGAGGCAACTCATCACGCCGCCGAACACCAGCAGGCCGACCGAGATCGCCGTCGCCGTTTGCATGCCCGAAACGATTTGCGTCGCCGCGGAGCCGCTCGCGAGCGCGCCGAAGGCGGCCACGCCCACCGCGCCGCCCGCCTGGCGCGCCGTGTTCAATACCGCCGACGCCGTGCCCGCGCGCCGCGCTTCCACCGATGCCAGCACGGCGGTCGTCATCGCCGGCACCGCGAGCCCCATGCCGGACGGGATCAGCAGGAACGGCAGCAGCAAGCCGATGAGCGGCGTGCCGGCATCGACGAAATGCAGCAGGCCGTAGCCGAGCCCGGCGGTGATGGCGCCGGCGATCATTGGCACACGCACGCCGAAGCGTCCGACCACCCAGCCGCTTGCCACGTTCGAAATCAGGAAGCCGCCGGTCAGCGGCAAAAACGCGAGCCCGGCCTGCAACGGCGTGTAGCCGCGCGCCCGCTGCAAATACAGGCTCAGCACGAAGACCATGCCGTAATAAGTCATGTTCACGCAGATGCCGAATAGCACGGCCGCGCTGAAGCTGCGCTTGCTGAAGAGCGACAGCGGCAGCATCGGCGCGCGCGCCCGCGCTTCGACGGCGACGAATGCGCCGCCCGCGAGCGCCGCGAGCACGAAGCCGCCCGCGACGAGCGGATGACTGAGCCCCAGCGGCCGCCATTCGATCACGGCGGCGACGAACGCGGTCAACGCGACAACGGCGAGCGACTGGCCGCCGAGGTCGATGCCGCGCGGGCTGGTATCCGCTTTCGCTGCGGCCTGCGGACGCGGCACCCACAGCAAGGTCGCGAGAAAGCCGGCGGCGCAAATCGGCAGATTGACGAGGAAAATGCTGCGCCAGCCGAAGGCCGCGATCTGCAGGCCGCCCAACACCGGGCCGGCGGCGATCGAAATGGCGCCTGACGCCGTCCACAGTCCGACCGCGCGGGCGCGAAGTTTCGGGTCGTGCCCGTACGACTGGTTGAGCAGCGCCAACGAATTCGGCAGCATCGCGGCGGCGCCGACGCCTTGCAGCGCGCGGGCCGCGACGAGCATCGGCGCGTCGAGCGCGAGGCCGCAGGCAAGCGACGCCAGCGCGAACAGCACGATGCCCGCCGCATACAGCCGGCGCGCGCCGAAGCGGTCGCCGAGCGCGCCGGCCGACAGCATCAGCACGGCAAAGGCGAGCGTGTACGCATCGACGACCCATTGCAGGCCCGCGACGTTCGCGTGCAGATTCGCGCCGATCTGCGGCAGCGCAATATTGACGATGGTCACGTCCAACTGCGTGACGACGAAGCCGACGCTGACGGTCGCGAGCACGCGGCCGAGGGCGGGCGAAACGGGTGTTTTTTGGGAGTTCATGCGACACATCGTAGGCCGATGGCGCGCCCGATGTTTCGGGCCGGCGTGAAGTGTCGATGTCGGTGAAAGACCGTGCAGGATATGCGCTCAGTCGCGTCGCCGCCTGAACGAACGCACTCGCTCCACATGCGCGAACGGCGCGCCGTCAAAGGCGCGCCGTTCGCGTCATTCATGAGCGCAGACGCAGGATCAGCGCTTGTACGGCGCGTCCTTGATGAAGAGCGCAGTCAGTGCGCCCAGCACGCAGATCGTGCCGACGTACAACGGCGCGGCCATCGGATTCGATTTCATCATCAGCGAGACGGCGATCGGCGTCAGCCCGCCGAAGATCGCGTACGCGACGTTGTATGAAAACGAGATGCCCGAGAAGCGCACGACCGGCGGAAAGGCTTTCACCATCACGAACGGAATCGCGCCGATCACGCCGACGAGCAGACCAGTCACGCCGTACAGCGGCACGAGCGTGGACGTATCGACGGCGAGTTGCTGGAACATCGCATAGTAGGTCGCCGCCAGCGCCAGGCCGCCGATGAAAATCGTGCGCCCCGCGCCGACGCGCCCGGCGATCGAGCCCGCCATCACGCAGCCGATCGTCAGGCACAGCGTCGCCACGCAGTTCGCGAGCAGCGCGGTCGCCGGCGCGATGTGAAACTGCTTTTGCAGCAGCGTCGGCGTCATCAGAATCACGACGACGATCGCGGCCGACAGCATCCACGTAAGCAGCATCGACACGATGACCGCGCGGCCGTGGTCGCGCAGCACGGCCTTGAGCGGCACTTCGGCGGCAATCGCCTTGCGTTGCTTGAGTTCGGCGAACACCGGCGTCTCGTGCAGCCAGCGGCGCAGATAAACCGAGAACATGCCGAACACGCCGCCGATCAGGAACGGAATGCGCCACGCGTAATCGGCGATTTCAGCGGGCGCAAAGTTGCGATTCACCGCCGACGCGATCAGCGAGCCGAGCAGGATGCCCGCCGTCAGCCCGGCCGTCAGCGTGCCGCACGCATAGCCGATGTGCCGCTCGGGCACGTGCTCGGAGACGAACACCCACGCGCCCGGCACCTCGCCGCCGACCGCCGCGCCCTGCATCACGCGAAACAGCAGCAGAAGAACCGGCGCCATCACGCCGATGCTCGCGTAGGTGGGCAGGAGGCCCATCATCAGCGTCGGTACGGACATGAGCAGCACGCTCAGCGTGAACATGCGCTTGCGGCCGAACAGATCGCCGAAGTGCGCCATGATGATGCCGCCGAGCGGCCGCGCCAGATAACCCGCGGCGAAGATGCCGAAGGTCTGCACCTGGCGGAGCCAATCCGGCATCGCGGCCGGAAAGAATAGCTGGCCGATTGCCGGCGCAAAAAACACGAAGATGATGAAGTCGTAGAACTCGAGTGCGCCGCCCAGGGCCGCGAGGCCGAGCGTTTTATAGTCGCTGCGCCCAAGCGGGCGTGGGGTGACAGCCTGCGCTCCACCCAGATTTGTCGCTTGCATTGCTATGTCGTTGTGTTGAATTGGAAACCACGTGTGGCGTGGAAAAACGGCGCTCGTCGGGCGAGAAGTGTGGCAACGGCTGGGTAGAGCGCGGGACACCGGCGCGCCGTCCCGGGTAGGGCGGCGCGATGACGAAGTAAGCCAACCGGCGATTTTACAGGATGAAAGCGATTCGCCTCGGGAAGTGCTTAATTAGATTGGGAAAGTTCTGCTTGAGTCCGCGTTTCGTGGCGGGCTTGGGGAAAGCCGGGCCTGGGTACAGGAAGTCGGCTGTAGTCCGTCGGCGATTCGTCGAGCGGATTCGTCTGAGCAAACGCTAAATTAGGATTGGTCCTATGGGATAGCGCGGGTGGGCCTTCGAGAATCGCGTCCACGCCATCAGTTATGAGTCATCCCATGCGCATTGCCATTCTCCAACGTGATCCCGTCATGCGTCAGTCGATTGAAAAGATTCTGACGAGCGCCGGCCATACCTGCGCGGGCTACGACGACGGTCTCACCATGTCGAAAACGCTTGCCCGATCCACCGTGGATCTGCTGGTGCTGGACTGGCACGGCACGCGCCTGTCGGGCACCGAGGTGTTGCGCACGGCGCGCGCGGTCGGCGGCGACCGGATGCCGGTGATTTTCGTGTCGCGCGACACGTCCGAGGAGAGCATGGTGCGCGCGTTCGTCAACGGCGCCGACGACTACGCGTCACTGCCGCTGCGCCCGGCCGAATTCCGCGAGCGCGTCACGGCGTTGCTGCGGCGGGCCTATCCGGAGCGCTTCGGCACCGCGAGCTTCGACGTGGGACCGTACCGCTTCGACACGCATCGCCAGGTCGTCATGCTGCGCGGCCAGCCGGTCGCGTTGTCCGGCACGCAATACCGGCTCGCCTCGCTGTTCTTCTCGAACATTGGCCGCGTGATGTCGCGCGATCACATTTTCGCGATGGTGTGGGGCCGCGAATTCCGCGAGTTCACGCGCACCATCGACAGCCACGTGTCGCGGCTACGTCTGTTGCTCGCAATCGAGCCGCAAAACGAGTTTCGCTTGCAGCCGGTTTATAAGAGCGGCTACAGGCTGCTGCATCTGCGTCACGAGGACGCCGTGCATGCGCAGCCGCAGGCGGCCTGAAGCCTTTATTCACGCTCAAACTCGCACACCGGCACTCGCTCAAAGGCGCGGCAATTGCGGCCGCGTTTCTAGCGACTTGCGGATCAACGCTTCCACCGCCGCGCGCTCGTCGCCCGCAAGCGGCAGGCGCGGCGGGCGGACCGGCTCCGTGCCGAGTCCCACCATCGCTTCGGCGAGCTTGATGTTCTGAACCAGCTTCGACGATACGTCGAGCGCGAGCAGCGGCGCGAACCAGCGGTAAATCGCCCGCGCTTCTTCCAGGCGTCCCGCTTTCAGCAGCTTGTAAATCGCCACCGTCTCATGCGGAAACGCGCACACGAGACCGGCCACCCAGCCATGCGCGCCCATCAGGATGGCTTCCATCGCGAGATTGTCGACGCCGCACAGAATCGCGAAGCGGTCGCCGACCGCGTTGATCAGATCGGTCACGCGCCGCACGTCGCCGCATGATTCCTTGATCGCGACGATCTTTTTCTCGTCGGCGATTTCGGCGAACATCTCGGGCGTCATATCGACGCCGTACGCGAGCGGATTGTTGTAGATCATCAGCGGCAGCGCGCTTGCGTCGGCGACGCTGCGAAAGTGATGCAGCGTCTCGCGCCGATCGGACAGATAGCGCAGGCCCGGCAGCACCATGAAACCGGCGGCGCCGCGCCGGCTGCCGTGTTCGGCCTGGCGGCAGGCGTCGAGCGTGCTGTTTTCCGCGATCGTCAGCAGCACCGGCACGCGGCCGCGCGACGCGTCCACGGCGATGTCGAGCACTTCCAGCTTTTCGTCGAGCGAGAGCGTCGACGCTTCGCCAAGCGATCCGCACACGATGATGCCGTCCACGCCCGCGTCGATCTGCGCTTCGATATTCTTTGCGGTCCACGCACGGTCTATGCTGAAATCCGCGTTGAACTTGGTGGTGACCGCCGGCAATACGCCTTCCCAGATATGCGCCACGACTGCTCTCCTGAATGTGATGAGTCGAAGCGCAGTGTAAGCAGCGAAAACGCCGCCGTCTTGCGTCAATCGCGCGTGGCGGATGACGATTTCGGCATAGTGGGGTTCGAGGTCGCAAATAAGCCACAGGGCGGTGCTGCGTTTTTGCGATATGTTAAGACGCGGCTGAGAGGCGCTTGTGCGGCGGTCCGCGCTGGGCAAACGGCCGTGCCTTTGCCGCTGCGGCCGAGGCGCGGCCGCAAGTTCATTCAGCGTTGCGTGGCCTGCGGAACCACGCAGCGGTAAAACTACAACCTATGCCGAAATCGTCACAATCCACGCGCAGTCGCACCAAGACTCGGGCGTGCGCCGTTCCTACCATGTGCGTCATGAAAACGCTCAATATCATCGACTCCCACACCGGCGGTGAACCGACCCGCCTCGTCGTGTCCGGCGGCCCCGATCTCGGCGGCGGAACGCTCGCAGAGCGGCTCGACGTATTCCGCACGCGCTTCGACGACTGGCGCGCCGGCATCGTCACCGAACCGCGCGGCTCGGACGTGGTAGTCGGCGCGCTGCTGTGCGAACCCGACGACCCGTCGTGCGCGGCCGGCGTGATCTTCTTCAACAACGTCGGCTATCTCGGCATGTGCGGGCACGGCACGATCGGCCTCGTAGTGTCGCTCGCGCATATGGGGCGGATCGCGCCAGGGCGTCATCGGATCGAGACGCCCGTCGGCGTGGTGGAAGCGACGCTCAACGACGACGGCAGCGTCGCCGTGCGCAATGTGCCGGCGTATCGCTATCGCGAGGCCGTTCAGGTGGACGTGCCGGGATATGGCGTGTTGACGGGCGACATCGGCTGGGGCGGCAACTGGTTTTTCCTCGTCGCCGAACATGGCCGTTCGTTGGAGCCGGCGCACATTCCTGAGTTGACGGCGTTCAGCGCCGCGATCCGCGACGCGCTGATCGCGCAGCGGATCACCGGCGCGGATGGCGCGTTGATCGACCATATCGAACTCTTCGAGCCGGGTTCGCGCGACGGCATCGACAGCCGCAGTTTCGTGCTCTGTCCGGGCAACGCGTACGACCGCTCGCCGTGCGGCACGGGCACCAGCGCGAAAGTGGCGTGCCTCGCGGCGGACGGCAAGCTCGCCGAAGGCGCGGTGTGGCGGCAGGAGAGCATTATCGGCAGCGTGTTCGAGGCGAGCTATCGTCACGCGGACGACGGCGTCTGCGTGATTCCGACCATCACCGGACACGCGCATATCACGGCGGAAGGGCGGCTTTGCTTCGACGAACGCGATCCGTTCGCGTGGGGCATCCGCACGGCATGACGGCGGATGCATTGATCGTCGGCGCGGGCATCGTCGGCGCGGCCTGCGCGGCCGAACTCGCCGCGCTCGGCATGCGCGTCGAGGTGCTGGACGCGCAAGGCATCGGCGGCGGCGCGACGGCGGCCGGGATGGGCCATATCGTCGTGATGAACGACTCGCCCGCTGAACTGGCGCTCTCGCTCTATTCGCGCGACCTCTGGCTGCAACTCGCGCCTCGGCTGCGCACGCGCGACGCGTTCGCGCGCTGCGGCACGCTCTGGCTCGCCGCCGACGAAGAAGAATGGCAAGCCGCCCGCGCCATGCACGCCGCTTACGAAGCGCATGGCGTTACAGCGCAACTGCTCGACGCGTCCGCGCTGCGCCAATGCGAGCCGGCGGTGGCGGCGTCGCTTGTCGGCGGTTTGCGCATCGAGCACGACAGCATCGTGTACGCGCCGACGGCCGCCGAGTGGCTGCTGACGCAATCGCCGGCGTCGGCGAACATCGGCGTGCGGCTCGGCGCGTCCGTTGTTTCCGTGGATGCAACGGGCGTCACGCTCGCGAACGGCGAGCGGCGCGGCGCGCGGCATGTGATCGTCGCAAACGGCCTCGGCGCGCGCGAACTCGTGCCGACGCTGCCGCTGCAACCGAAGAAAGGCCATCTGCTGATCACCGACCGTTACCCCGAGCTGATCCATCATCAATTGCTCGAGCTCGGCTATATCAAGAGCGCGCACCACGCGACCGGCACGTCGGTCGCGTTCAATGCGCAGCCGCGGCCCACGGGCCAGATGCTGATCGGCTCATCGCGCCAGTTCGACACGACCGACCCCGCAGTCGAGATGCCCGTGCTCGCGCAGATGCTGCAGCGCGCCGCGCACTATCTGCCGATGCTGCCGCAGCTCAACGGCATTCGCGCATGGACCGGCTTTCGCGCGGCATCGCCGGATGGCTTGCCGCTGATCGGTCCGGCCGGCGACGCCGCGCCCGGCGTGTGGCTCGCCGTTGGGCATGAGGGGCTGGGCGTGACGACATCGCTTGCGACGGCGAAGCTGCTTGCCGCGCAGATCGTCGGAGAGACGGCGGCGATTCCGGTCGAGCCTTATCTGCCGGGGCGGTTCGTGCAAGAGGTGGCGCATGAGTGAGGGTGGCGGGGCGCGGGTTCGGATGATGATCGACGGAGTGGCTGTCGAGGTCGATGCTGGGACGACTGTGGCGGCGGCGCTGGTGGTTGGCGGTTGCGCGAGCGGCACGCGACTGTCCGTGCGCGGCGAGCCGCGCGCTGTTCTCTGCGGGATGGGTGTCTGTCAGGAATGCCGCGTAACGGTAGATGGACGCGCGCATGTGCTTGCGTGCCAGACGTTGTGCCGCGATGGGCAAGTCGTGCATACGCAGAAGGTGAACGCACCGTGACTCAGCACTTCGACGTGATCGTAGTAGGCGCCGGCCCGGCCGGTCTCCACGCCGCGCTTGCATCGGCACGCGAAGGCGCGGCCGTCGCGTTGCTCGACGACAATCCGCGCGTCGGCGGCCAGATCTGGCGGCAGGGACCGGGCATCGCGCCGCAGTCGCCGCTGCGCGCTCTGCTCGCCGATTTAAGCCGCCACGGGAACGTGACTCATTTTCCGTCGACGCGCGTCATTGCGCCGCTCGCGCCGCGTGGTCTGCTGGTCGAATCGGCGGAACGAGGCGGCGTGTGCATGACATACGAGCGGCTGATCCTCGCGACCGGCGCACGTGAGCGCTTGCTGCCGTTCGCCGGCTGGACATTGCCCGGCGTGACCGGCGCGGGCGCGCTGCAGGCGCTGATAAAAGGCGGCATGCCGGTACGCGGCGAGCGCGTCGTGATTGCGGGCAGCGGTCCGTTGCTGATCGCCGCATTGGCCACGGCATGCGCCGCGGGCGCGCGAGTGCTCGCGGTGGTCGAGCAGGCTTCGGCCATAAAGGTCGCGCGTTTTGGCGCTTCGCTTCTACGCGAACCCGCGAAGCTGCGGCAGGCCGTGAGCATGACGCGCGGTTTCTGCGGCACGCGCTACTGGACGAGCAGCATGGTCGAAGCGGCGCACGGCGAAGACCGCGTGCAACAGGTCACGATCCGGCGCGGCGAGCGCAGGGTGACGCTCGATTGCGAGCGTGTCGCGTGCGGGTTTGGGCTGGTGCCGAATGTCACGCTCGCGCAGGCGCTCGGCTGTGCCATCGACGAAGCAGGCGGCATCGTCGTCGATGCTTCGCAGCGCACCTCGGTCGAGGGCGTGTTTGCGGCGGGCGAGTGCACGGGAGTGGGCGGCGCGGAGTTGGCGTCGATCGAAGGGGAAATCGCGGGGTTGGGCGTGGGTGAACGCAGCAGCGTCGACGGATCGAGCCCCGAACTAACCGCAAGCTCCCGCCTCCGCCCGCTTCACGCACAACGCCAACGCTGGCGCCGCTTCGCGGCGCGCGTCGAAACCGCCTTCGCTCTGCAGCCCGCCGCGCGCATCCCGCCCGCCGACGACACCCTGCTATGCCGCTGCGAAGACGTCAGCGTCGGCGAAGTGCGCGCGTTCCAGAACTGGCGCGACGCCAAGCTGCACACCCGTTGCGGGATGGGCGCCTGCCAGGGAAAGATCTGCGGGACCGCCGCCAACGTGTACTTCGGTTGGCCATCGGCGGCGCCGCGTCCGCCATTCAGTCCCGCGCAAATCGGCACGCTGATCGCAGCGGCCGGGCATCCGCCGCAGACCGAATGACGTGCGCCGATCATCGCCGGCACGCGCATATTGTCGGCGAATCGGCGGCTTTATAATCGACGGCGCACGCATGGTGAATCGACCAGAACCGAACCGCATCGGCTGCAAACAACGCAGCGCCACAAGCCTCACAAACCGCTCACGCATCCGCCCTCACAACCGGCTCGGACCCACGGGACCCGCACGATGAACACGCTGGCTCATCAGTTTCCCTCTGACGAAGCACCGTTGTCCGCCATGCTGTCGCACTTCCGGCAGATCGAGCCCGTATTCGACGCGCTGCCCGACGTCGTTTTCTTCGTGAAGGACGCCGACGCGCGTTACGCGCTCGTGAACCGCACGCTCGCTTCGCGCTGCGGCTTCAAGGAGAAAACGGCGCTGCTCGGCAAGACCGCCGAGGACGTGTTTCCGCGCCGCTTCGGCCGCATCTACACGGCGCAGGACGAGGGCGTGATCCACGTCGGCAATCAGATGATCGATCAGCTCGAATTGCATCTTTATCCGGGACGTCAGCCGGGCTGGTGCCTGACGAGCAAGCAGCCGTTGCGCGACGCGGCCGGCAAGATCATCGGACTGGCCGGCATCTCACGCGATCTGAGAGCGGACGAAAGCAGCCATCCCGCGTATAGCAGGCTCGCGACGGTCGTGCAGTTCATCCAGGAAAACTACGTGCAGCCGCTGAACCTGAAGCAACTGGCCGCGATGGCGGATATGTCGGTCGCGCAGCTCGAGCGCTACTTTCACAAGGTGTTTCATCTGACGCCGCGTCAGGTTCTGCTGAAGACGCGGCTCGATGCCGCGACCGCGCTGCTGGTCTCAAACGACAAGGTCACCGACGTCGCCGCGCTATGCGGCTACACCGATCACAGCGCGTTCACGCGGCAATTCAAGGCGACTGTCGGCGTCACGCCGACCGAATACCGGATGCTGCTGCACGGCACGTCGAGGAACTGAACCTGGCTTATGGTTCGCCGCAAGCATCACTATTACGTGTACGTCGTCTTGCTCGACGACACCGTCTGGAACGAGCCGCGCTTTCGCCGCGCGAATCCGGACTACCGGTTCGACAAGCCTTGCGTGTATGTGGGGATGACCGGGCTCGATCCCGATCTGCGCTTCGACCGGCACAAGGCCGGCATTCAGGCGAATCGCTACGTGCGCGACTATGGCTTGCGCCTCGTGCCTGAGTTATACGAAGTGTTCAATCCGATGCCCTATCGCGGCGCACAGGACATGGAAGTCGAATTGGCGATTGGACTGCGTGAAGCGGGGTACGGCGTGTGGCAAGCGTAACCGTGGCAAGCGCAGGTGTGCAGGCGTAGCGTTACTTAACACCGAGTCCGCGCAGCACGGCATTGCCCTCGGACGTCAAACGGATGCGCGAGCCGCCGGCATCGTTCGAAATCGTTTCGATCAGACCGGCTTCGTGCAGTTGCGGAATCTCGGGTTTCGCGGACGCGTCGATCGGCGCGTGCAGCAGGAGCAGCAGCGTCGCCAGTTCGTGATGGCTCAGCAGGCGGCGCAGGATGGTGGGACGCTTCGCCGGCGGCGGGTTGTCGTTGGTATTTTGTTCGGGCTGGTTCATGGTGCGCACCTCGTGCGGTAGTGTCCGAGGCATGATGGGGACGAAGTCTTAAACGGTTCTTAAGAACCATTGTCCTGTAACACCGTGACACGAAGATGGCAGCGGCGCAGCTTACCAACCCTTAACGACCGGGCTTTCGATTGCTTTCTGCTGTGCTTGCGTGACTTACGGCGCGCAGGTTTTCCCCGCGGTTTCGATCCACAGATTATTGACGTGGCGCTTGCCCGCGTAGAAGCGGTACGTTGTCGCACCATTGTCGCTGCGCACCTTGACGATGTTCGAATCGCCGAAGTCGAGCATCTGGCCTTGCGGGATCGACGTGGATTTGAAAGCGGCGTTGTGGTTCGTCGCGAGTTGCGTGAGGCAAGCGATGACGTCGTTGACCGAGCGCTGCGTGGTCGTGTCCGTGACCGGCTCGCCGGCGTCCGGATTCTTCTGGAAATAGGCGCAAGCGCTGAAAAGGAGGGGAACTGACAGGACTACGGCAAACTTCTTCATATCTCTCCTGGCGTTTCGTTCGGCGGGCGGTGAGTGCGGGTGCAAGCCCGAGACGAGCGGGCTGGGCTCGCGCTGCGGACAGCGCCGCTGACATGACCGGCGATGCAGCCGCGCGGCGCGGACCGCGAATCAGGCTGCATTATATCGGGCGAGAGCCCGCTTCTAGCCGATCCGCACGGCGCGTGCCTGCCGCGTTGCTTTGCGCGGTTGCGAACCCGTAGCGGCGGCGAAAAGCAAAGACGCCAACAAGCCGACACGCCAACGCTGAGCGCCGCCTATCTCCGCCGCTGCGCCTGCGCTGCGAGCCGCACCGCCGCGTTGCCGGCGCCGTAGCCGTCATAACCGCCGCGCCGCTCGACGATCTCCATGAAGAAGCGCTGATCGAGCTGTTCCGTATAGGCGTGGAAAAATTCGCCGCCGCGCTCATCGCGGTCGTACAGGATGTTGTGCTCGCGCAGCGCATCGAGCGTCTCGTCCGGCAATGCGTAGCGTGCGGCCAGATCGTCGTAGTAATTACGCGGGATGCGCAGCACCGGCAAGCCATCGGCGACGAATTCGGGAATTGCGCTGAAGATGTCGCCCGTGCTGAACGCGACATGATTCAGACCCGAGCCGTGATAGGTATGCAGCGCCTCGGCGACCGCAGTATGGTGATCCACCGACGCATTCAGCACCACGCGAACCGAGCCGTCGCGGCTGCGCAGCGCGCGGCTGCGCACGAGGCCATACGGGTCGGGCACGAGCACGCCGGGCTCCGCCTGAAAGCCAAACGCGGTGCGCAGAAACAGCACCCACGTATCGAGCGAATTCGCCGGCACGGCAAGGCACACGTGATCGATACGGCTGAGCGGCCCCACTTCCGCCGGACCGTTGATGTCCGTCAGAACGAAATCGGCTTCGAACAAGGTCGGCTGGTCAGGCGTTTCGTCGACGAAGTAATTGAGGCTGCCGTCCGGCGCCTGCACGGCGGGCAGCACGCGTTCGTTCGGGCCGATCTGGCCGGAGAACGGCGCATAGCCGAAGCCGGCGGCCCGCTCGAATGCCTGATGCGCATCGTCGACGCGAAACGCCGACGCGCACAGCGACAAACCATGCTGCTGAAAGAACGCATTGGCGAATGAATCCGGCTCCGCGTTCAGCACGATCGAAGCGGCGCCATGCTGATAAAGCGTCACGTCTTTCGAACGATGCTGGCCCGCCTGGCGAAAGCGCAGTTTGCCGAGCCAGTCGGCGAGATGCGCGCGCGTGGTGTGATCCACGGCGAATTCGAGGAACTGATAGCCGACGTGCGCGGGCGCGGCCGGCGACTCATAGAGCTCACCGGCCGGTTGCCGCTCGCTGTCCAGCAACGCACGCGTCTGCTCCTCGAGAAACAGCAGCGAACGATGCCCGTCCGCGGCGGTGATGGTGGTCGGCGCGGCACGAAAGCCATCGTTGAAAATTTCCAGCGAAAGCGGGCCCTTGTAGCCCGCTTTCACGACTTGAGCCGTGAAGTTCGCGACGTCGAAATCGCCCTGGCCTGGAAAGCAGCGGTAGTGGCGGCTCCATTCGAGCACGTCCATTGCGAGCTTGGGCGCGTCGGCGATCTGCACGAAGGCGATGCGCTCGCCTGGAATATCCGCGATGCCGTCGACGGTGTCGCCAAGCGACAGCGTATGAAAACTGTCGAGCACAAGTCCGAGATTGGGATGGTTCACCGCGTTCACGAGCTTCCACGCATGCCGGTACGTCTTGACGTGCCGGCCCCACGCGAGGGCTTCGTAACCGGCGATCACGCCGGCCGCCTCGGCCGCCTGCGCGAGTGCGCCGAGCTGGTCGGTCATCAGCGCATCGTCGCAGAGGGTGTCGGGCTGCACGTTGCTGCACACCAGAATGCGATCCGTGCCCAGTTCGTGCATCACATCGAATTTGCGTTTTGCCCGATCCAGATTGCGCGCGAGACGCTCCGCGCTCACGCCGTCGAAATCGCGGAACGGCTGAAACAGCATGATTTTCAGGCCGAGATCTTCGGCGATGCGCCGTACGTCGGCGGGCGAACCGTCGAAATACAGCAGATCGTTTTCGAAAATCTCGACGCCCTCGAAGCCGGCCGCGTGGATCGCAGTCAGCTTCTCGACGAGGGTGCCGCTGATCGACACGGTGGCAATCGAACGTTGCATGAACAGCTCCTGCAAAAACGGTCAGACGGCTTATCGCGATCGCGCGCTGTGGCTACGGCGCAGGCTCTTCGCAGCGATGTTGCGATGCGTCAAATGGCCTGGTTCGTTACTTTGTGAGCAAGACGCAGGCCAGAATTTCCCAGAATAAGCGCATTTTCCGACAGTCTATACAAACTAACTAGATGGTACAAATTCGTATAAACCCCGAATGACGGACACGGCTGAATGCGCGCACACTTCGCCATACGTTGAGAAGCGTTGCGAGCCTGCGGCTCTGCGCTTCCTGTTCTACCCGCTGGAGACGACTATGAGCTTTGCGTCAGTACTGGTCCTCAATGGACCGAATCTCAACCTGCTCGGCACACGCGAGCCGGCTATCTACGGTTCCGAGACGCTCGACGACGTCGCCCGGCTTTGCCGCGATGCGGGAGAGCGCCTCGAT